>Ga0207774_100048_pt1 | contig 128803 bp, 105 predicted proteins | sample TtaePargueraPR_13_FD_187754 | JGI IMG/M metagenome (GOLD analysis project Ga0207774, IMG submission 187754) | Aerobic enrichment media microbial communities from Bioluminiscent Bay, La Parguera, Puerto Rico - Tt and M2 (2) (SPAdes) | ecosystem: Environmental > Aquatic > Marine > Unclassified ... | reverse complement strand
GGACGGCAAGATCGAGATCGATCCGATGATCACCCACACCATGCCGCTGGAAGACATCAACAAGGGCTTCGACCTGATGCATGCCGGCGAATCCATCCGATCGGTGGTCATTTACTGAGGCGCGGCTGGGCATGGAAATCGTCTCGGAAAATCGGTGTTTCGGCGGGGTTCAAACAGTCTATCGCCATGGATCGGAGGTCTGTGGCGTCGACATGACGTTTGCCGTATTCATGCCGCCCCAGGCCGAGGAAGGCCCGGTTCCATGCCTTTGGTACCTCTCCGGCCTGACCTGTACGCACGAAAACGCCATGACCAAGGCCGGGCTGCAGGCGCATGCCGCAGATTACGGACTGGCGCTGGTTTTTCCGGACACCAGTCCGCGCGGCGAAGGTGTGGCGGACGACGAAGCCTATGATCTCGGACAGGGGGCGGGGTTCTACGTCAACGCGACCAAAGCGCCCTGGAACACCCATTTCAGGATGTACGACTACGTCGTCGGCGAATTGCGGGATCTGGTGGATGACAAGCTGGAGCTGACCGGCCGTCACGGCATCACCGGGCATTCCATGGGTGGGCATGGCGCTCTGACGATCGCCCTGCGCAACCCGGACAAATACCGGTCCGTTTCGGCTTTCGCGCCGATCTCCAATCCGACCCAGTCGGACTGGGGGCGCAAACAGCTCGCGGCCTATCTGGGCGACGACGAATCTTCCTGGGCGGACTACGACGCGACGATCCTTTTGAAGGAGCGCGGCTGGGAAGGCGATATCCTGATCGACCAGGGAGCCAGCGACCAGTTCATCGATCTCTTGCGGCCGCAGGCGCTCGCCGAGGTCATGACGGAAACCCGCCAGCCGGGCGTGATACGGATGCAGGAGGGCTATGACCACTCCTACTTCTTCGTGTCCACGTTCGGCGGCGACCACGTGGCCTGGCACGCCGAACGCCTGAACGGGCATGCCAGGCACAAGACAAACGGGGTGGAGGGCTAGACGGGACCAACACGCTTTCATGCGGTCCTGCGTGAAAGGGAGAAGTTGGCCGATCGCAAGGTGTCGGAGCATCTTTACCGCATTTGGCTGAACGCGGGATGCTCTACCGGGCATGTGAGCCTCGCAGGAGGATGAAACTGCTGAACGTGGTTCCGCAGGGCTTCGCGGGGAAAAGCAATGCCAGGGCATTATCGCCTGTCCGGTGAAACTCAGGAGGAAGGAGGAAGACAGGAATCGATTTGGGAGGAGCTGGCGGAATACCGCTGCCGAAGGGGAAGATCGGATGTTGGGAGCTTATGGCATCCAGGGCCCTTCCGGAAACGTGTGCTGCCGGAATGCAGATTTCAAACCGTTACCATCTAGGGAGGTTGAGATGAAGAGGCTACTGATTTCAGCGACTGTGCTGAGCCTATTCGCGGGGAGTGCCTACGCGGATGCCGAACTTCAGAAAATGATGGACGACCCCAACCAGTGGGTTATCCAGACCGGGGATTACAAGAACCAGCGCTATTCCGAGCTGGATCAGATCAACAAGGACAACGTGAAGGACCTGCAGGTCGCGTGGACGTTCTCCACCGGCGTGCTGCGTGGCCACGAAGGTTCGCCGCTCGTCATCGGCGACGTGATGTATGTCCATACGCCGTTCCCGAACATCGTCTACGCGCTCGATCTGAAAGAAGACGGCAAGATCATCTGGAGGTATGAGCCGAAGCAGGATCCGAACGTCATTCCGGTCATGTGCTGCGACACCGTCAACCGCGGTGTGGCCTATGCCGACGGCAAGATCTTCCTGCATCAGGCCGACACGAAGCTCGTGGCTCTCGACGCCAAGACCGGCGAAGAGGTCTGGAGCGTGGTCAACGGCGATCCCTCCAAGGGTGAGACCAACACCGCGACCGTGATGCCGGTCAAGGACAAGGTTCTCGTCGGTATCTCCGGCGGTGAATTCGGTGTCCGCGGCTCGGTGACCGCCTATAACATCGCGGATGGCAGCCTCGCATGGCGCGCCTATTCGATGGGGCCTGACAGCGACATCCTGGTCGATCCGGAAAAGACCACCCATCTGGGCAAGCCGGTGGGCAAGGATTCCGGTACGAACACCTGGGAAGGTGATCAGTGGAAGATCGGCGGCGGTACGACCTGGGGCTGGTATTCCTACGATGCGGATGAAAACCTCATCTACTACGGCACCGGGAACCCCTCGACCTGGAACCCGGCACAGCGCCCGGGCGATAACCGCTGGTCGATGACCGTCATGGCTCGCGATGCGGATACGGGCGTGGCCCGCTGGTTCTACCAGATGACGCCGCATGACGAGTGGGACTATGACGGGATCAACGAAATGATCCTGACCGAGCAGGAGATCAACGGCGAGACCCGTAAGCTTCTGACCCACTTCGACCGCAACGGCTTCGGCTACACGCTGGACCGTGTGACCGGCGAGCTTCTCGTTGCCGAGAAATACGACCCGGCCGTCAACTGGGCGACCGAAGTCGTGATGGACAAGAACTCCGACCAGTACGGCCGTCCGCAGGTGGTGGCACAGTATTCGACCGAACAGAACGGCGAAGACGTCAACTCCACCGGCATCTGCCCGGCCGCTCTCGGCTCCAAGGACCAGCAGCCTGCGTCCTATTCGCCGAAGACCGGTCTGTTCTACGTCCCGACCAACCACGTCTGCATGGACTACGAACCGTTCCACGTCGCCTACACGGCGGGCCAGCCCTATGTCGGGGCGACGCTCTCCATGTATCCGGCACCGGGCAGCCATGGCGGCATGGGTAACTTCATCGCCTGGGACAACACCAAGGGCGAGATCAAGTGGTCGCTTCCCGAGCAGTTCTCGGTCTGGTCCGGCGCTCTGGCGACGGCTGGCGACATTGTCTTCTACGGCACGCTTGAAGGCTACCTGAAGGCTGTCGATTCCGAAACGGGCAAGGAACTCTACAAGTTCAAGACCCCGTCCGGCATCATCGGCAACGTCATGACCTACACCTCGGGCGGCAAGCAATACGTTGCGGTCCTGTCGGGTGTCGGTGGTTGGGCCGGTATCGGTCTGGCCGCGGGTCTGACCAATCCGAACGACGGTCTGGGTGCCGTGGGCGGTTACGCCGCTCTGAGCGACTACACCGCACTGGGCGGTCAGCTGACCGTGTTCGCTCTGCCGAACTGACGGTTGTCCGAATTGAGCCGGCGCACCCGGGTGCGCCGGCTCCCTCGGAACCAGCAACTCATCAAGCGATGCCAAAAGGCAGGCCGGCAGAGGCCTCGCAAGGATGTGTCAGGTGCGCCTGGACGACATGAAATACCGAAGGACAAGCAATGCGTAATTTGAAGGGTTTCCTTGCTGCGGCTGTCGTGTCCGCGACTGCCGTTTCGGGCGCTTCGGCCGAAGAGATAGCCTACGATCCCGCAAATATCGAACCGGCTTACAGTGAAGACGGCAAATATTTCACCGAGGACGACGTTCCGACCTATAACATTCAGGAAGACGGTACCGTCGACTGGCCGACCTATTCGGGTTTCCGGCGCTATCATTCGGAATGTCATGTGTGTCACGGACCCGAAGGCGAAGGATCGAGCTACGCGCCTGCTCTCAAGAAGTCCGCCCTGACGATGGACTATTACGATTTCCTGGACGTCGTGACCAATGGCCGCCAGAAGGTGAACGCATCGGAGAATTCCGTGATGCCGTCCCTCGGCACCAATCCGAACGTCATGTGCTACATCAACGATATCTACGTTTATCTGAAGGCGCGCGGAACCGATGCGCTGCCGCGCGGCCGTCCTGGAAAAAAAGAGCCGAAGTCAGATGTCATCCGCGAAGAAGAAAATGCCTGCCTCGCGCAATGATCGCGCGAAGGTCCTTGTTTGGCCTCAGCGCCGGATACGGCGCCCTGCAGAATGCCTGCCGCTGCTGAAAGGAATGGTGGCGCTCTGGCTGGCCATCTTCTGTGCGGCAGCCGTCGTGGGAACGCCGGCTGCCGCACAAACGTCCGACCTGGTGTCTCACAATGCTTTCCGCGTCTGTGCGGATCCGGCCAATCTGCCGATGTCCAACGAAGCGGGGGAAGGCTACGAAAACAAGCTCGCGGAGCTGTTTGCCGCCAAGCTGGAGCTGCCGGTCGCCTATACCTGGTATCCGATGGCGACCGGGTTTATCCGCAACACCCTCAGGGCCAACCGGTGCGACGTGGTGATGGGATATGCCCAGGGCCACGAACTGGTGTTGAACACCAATCACTACATGACATCCGCCTATGTGCTGATCGTTCCCCAAGACGGCGACCTGGCCGACGTCACTGCCCTGTCGGACGACCGGTTGAAAGGCAAGACCATCGGCATCGTCGCAGGGTCTCCACCGGCGACCCACATGGCCCGCAACGGCCTCATGACCAAAGCCAGGCCCTACAGCCTGGTGGTCGACCGCCGGTATGAATCGCCCACCGTCGACATGCTGAACGATCTGTCCTCGGGCGAGATCGACGCCGCCATCCTCTGGGGGCCGATCGGCGGTCCGCTGGTCAAAGAGGGCTATCCGGATTTCAAGGTGACGCCCCTGATCAAGGAAACCTTGCCGCCGCGCCTGTTCTTCCGCATCACGATGGGGGTCCGGCAGGGGGAAAAGGTCTGGGAGCGTAAGCTCAATTCCCTGATCCGGCGGAACCGGAAGGAGATCGACGCGCTCCTTCAGGAGGCCGGGGTTCCGCTTCTCAACGATATGGGAACGGCCCTTTACGGGGAAAACTAGCGATGATTTCCGCGCTGATGTCAGTCGACCGGATGAGCGGCGGGGCGTTCCGCGCCGCTCTCGTCGCCGCGTCGATGACCTGCTGGCCAGTTGCGGCTTCGGCCCAGGATGTGCCCGAGCCGGAAGGCTACCGGGAAGATCCCTATCGCGCGCCGGTTCCCGAGACCCTGACCGGCGGCACGGTCGTCTCCACCGAGGAAGCGCACACGCTGTGGGAGGCCGGCGAAACCGCCTTCATCGATGTTCTGCCCCAGGCGCCGAAACCGAAGAACCTGCCCAAGGGAACGATCTGGCGTGACAAACCCCGCCTGTCGATCCCTGGAAGCCTGTGGCTGCCGAATGTCGGCTACGGCCGGATCGCCGAACCGACGGCGGATTATTTCCGGGCGGGGCTCGCAAAGGCCAGCGGCGGCGACACCGGGCATCCAATCCTGTTCTTCTGTCTCGATGAGTGCTGGATGTCGTGGAACGCGGCCAAGCGGGCGCTCGAATATGGCTACCAGACCGTCTACTGGTATCCGGAAGGGACCGATGGCTGGGAGTTCGAAGATTATCCTCTCGAAGACCTCAAGCCCGAACCGGAGCCGCAATAACCGTCCGGAACGTCCGTCCGCAGGGGGACGCCCGGATCAGTAATCGGTCAGGTCCCGCTCGACTTCCGATTCCGTGCCGTCCGTGTCCGTGAGTTTCGCCCTGACGCGGCGAGTGCCTGACGGCACCGATACCGTGACCTTGGGATTTTCGCTTAAGGAAATGCTGCCGGTCATCGTGGCAAAAGGGGCGCCGTTCAGATCGATGTCCAGGGTTTCGACATACCGCATGGGTATATAAAGCAGGGAGATTTGATCCATCTGCATGCCGGAATGGCTCGGATGGCTGATCTGCACATCCAGCGCCATGTCGCTGGCATGACCTTCGCGCAGATTGCGCACGAGGCTCGCGGTATCCGTGCGCGGCCGGATCAGGAGTTCCATCTGCCCGAGGGTCGCCAGAGCCTCGACCGGATCTGTGCCTGGAGGGGCCGAGCACGCGCCCAGGCCGGAGGTCTTGACGAAGCTCTCCGCCATGAAGAGCTGGCCGTTCTCGAGTTCAGCCACCGCGTGGACTGGCGTCGGGCCGTTGATCCGCATGGTTGCGGCGAATTCGAAGCCGGTCAGCGGCTGGGCGAAAACGAGCTGTGCCGAGACCGGCATCGGATTTTCATCCAGGATCAGATGAAATCCCCTGAACGTGTGCCCTTCGGGGGCGGCCAGCCGGACGGAAATGCCGGTGCGGGCATCGTTGTCGGTGCGGTAGGGGGCGTCGATGCTGATGACGTCGTCGGAAACGGCGAGGAAGCGCTCTCCGTAAAGTTCCGCGCGCAGGTCCGGCCAACTGGCATCGGCCGCGGCCACCGGATCCGGCAGCAGGAACGGAGCGGCGGCCAGAGCCAGACAGATCCGCAAGCTTAATCGACGTGATGGTTTTCCCCGCATGGAACCTCTCCTCCCGAACTTTCCTGAATAAACCTTCCAACCGCGCGCGGACCGTCTCCGGTCTCGATCTCGCCGACGACTTCGACGCTGTCCGGATCGATCAGGCTGACCGTGTTGGAAAACCAGTTGGTCGAAACGATCAGCCGGCCGTCGGGCGTCGCGTCGATGCCTTCCGGCGCTTCGCCGACCTCCAGGGAGCCTTCGCTCTGGAAGTCGGACAGCCGGTAGATGCTGACGGTGTCCGCGTACTGGTCGGTGGTAAAGGCATGTCCCGCAGCGAAGGCGATGCCATAGGGCCTGTCGCCGACCGGAACGGTCGCACTGACCGTGGCGGTCTCGGGATCGATGATCGTGACGCTATCCGAACCGACATTTGCCGCGTGGATGCGGCCTTCGGGATCCACCGCGATGCCGAAGGGCCGCTCGCCGACCGTGACGCGGGCCCGGAGCGTCAGCTCCGGCAGATTGAAGATCGAGACCTGGTTCGAATCCCGGTCGGCCGTGGCGAGCCAGCTTTCGTCCGCGGCGACGGCCAGTCCCGCCGGCGCCCCGCCAGTTGCCAGTTCCCCGGAAGGAGATAGCTCCTCGGCGTCGAGGACGAAGACGCGGGCATTGTACCAGTCGGACACGAAGACCAGACCGGACCGCGGAGCGGCGGCGATGCCCATCGGCCCGCCGTCCAGTTCGGCCTCCGCCAGGACCTCGCAGGTGATCATCGAAAACCGGCGCACGGTCTTGCTGTCGGCGCTGACGGTGTAGAAGGCGTTCAATGGGGCGCTGACCGCGACACCGGCAGGCTTTCCGGGAACCGGTATCCGCCGGATCTCCCGCCGGTTGTCGAGATCCAGGACGCTGAGGTCGGAGCTGTTCTGGTTGGTCACGAATGCAAAAGACCCCGCGAGCGCCGGGCTGCTCGCGGGGGAGGTGAGGAGGAAGCATAAGAGGAGTGAATTACTTCCCCGAAAAACGTTCGTGAAGGGCATCGAGGCCGGCCTTGTAGACAGCGGTCACGGCCGCCACGGCGGCTTCGTCATTAAGGTTTTCCGGTGGATCGTTGTTCGGATAGCCGCGATAGAAGGCACCGCGCCATTCGATCAGCGAGCCGCCGTCCTTACCCGGTTTGACCGTGAGATGGGACGAATAGTTGGTTACCGGCAGCACCTCGACCTTCACGTCGGTGATCCGGTAGGAGTAGCTCATCTTTTCGTCGCTGTATTTGTAGAGGACTTCCGAGATGGTCGGGCCGCCCTCTTCGCCGAGCGTCAGGACCCGCGTGGCGTCGACCGCGTTGCCGCCTTCGCCGGTCGAGGAGAACACGGCGGGATGCCAGCTCATGTCCTGGAAATTCCCGATGACCGCCCAGACGTCCGCCGGGGCTGCGGGCACTTCCGTCGTCAGGGTCAGTTTCTGGCGTGTCGGTCCGTGCGCCTCTGAGGGCGATACGAGGACGATGGGGGCAAGCAACAGGGAAAATGCAGCGATCAGTCTCAACAGCATGTGGTCTTCATTCCTCGAAGAAGGTGGTTTTCAGGATGTAGTTCATGCCGCGGCTCCAGGAGGCGTCCGTGTTGGAGCGTATCCCGACGGATTTGGCGCGTACGATCTCGCCGGTTTCGGCGTCGCGGAGGATGAGCTGCTCGGACAGGATCAGGTTCGAGATCTTGTGCACCGCTCCGACGAGGGAGAAATCCGCACCGAGGGTTTTCGCCATGCGGACGTCGCAGCCGTAGCACTTGGCCGGATTGACGATATTTGCCAGTTTTTTTGAGACTGGAGCCGTGTCGACCAGAACCAGGCCTTCTTCCCGGAACCGCTCCTCGATCAGTGTTTCGAGAAGCGCCAGGCGCTCGGTCTGGTCGATCCTGACGCCGTCATAGGCTCCCTCGGTGGAGTAATCGACAAATCCCAGACCGAGAAAAGCGACCTTCTTGCCCGACATGAAGTCGTCCGCTGCCGCGGAAACGGTCAGAACAAGCAGCACGGCAAGTGTCAGGAACGGTTTCATAACCACATCTTAGGCGGGTGCCGGTGTGCTGCAATGGATTCTAAAGTATCGGTTTTTTTGCAGCTAACTTGCGTGGCACACTCAAGAAAAATACGGGAACCGGGAAACGCCTGATATGTCGCTACGCCCTCTGTCAAGGATCGGCGTCCTCTGCACGCTGTTCGCGGTCTGTCTCGCGGGCTGCATTGCTGTGGCCGGCGCGCTTTCCCCAGCCCGGGCCGTGGAGGTCAAGGTCGGCGTTCTCAGGATCGACTATCCGGTGCTCGTGCCGGTGTCCCGCTACGACCTGACGCCGGACGACCTCGGCTTCGCCGGCGCCCGGCTCGGCACCGAGGACAATCAGACGACGGGATCCTTTCTCGGCAACGACTTTTCCCTCGAGACCCTGGCGGTAACGCCCGATGACGCGGTGGCGGCCGCGCGTGAACTCATCGGCAAGGGCAACAGGCTGCTCGTGGTTCTGGGGAACGGGGAAGACATCCTGCGTGTCGCCGACGCCGCGGGAGAGGAGGCCCTGGTCTTCAACGCGAGCGCGCCGGACGACGTGCTGCGCGACAGCGAATGCCGGCCAAACCTCATCCATGTCGCGCCGAGCCGGGCGATGCTGGCGGATGCCGTGGCGCAGTTCCTCATCTGGAAGAAATGGAACCGCTGGTTCCTGATCGAAGGCTCCAATCCCGACGACAAGAAGCTCGGCGAAGCCTATCGCCGGTCGGCGGCCAAATTCGGCGCGAAGATCGTCGAGGAGCGGGTCTTCGAAGACACCGGCGGGTCGCGGCGGTCCGACAGCGGCATGGTGCTGGTTCAGCGCCAGATCCCGGTTTTCACCCAGGATGCGGCTGAGCACGATGTCATCGTCGCCGCCGACGAAAGCGACGTCTTTGCCCTTTACCTGCCGTTCCATTCCTGGGAGCCCCGCCCGGTCGCGGGCTCCGCGGGGCTGCGTCCGGTCAGTTTCGACCCGACCACCGAGGCCTGGGGGGCGACACAATTCCAGCGCAGGTTCGAAAAGCTGACCGGCCGCTACATTCATCCGGAAGACTACAATGCCTGGCTTGCCTCCCGTGTCATCGGCGAAGCGGTCACGCGCACATCGAGCGCCGAGCCGCAGGCGCTCAAGGACTATCTTTTGAGCGATGCCTTCGAACTGGCTGCCTTCAAGGGGCAGAAAGTTACCTTCCGGCCGTGGAACGGCCAGTTGCGGCAGCCGGTCCTTCTGACGGACAGCAAGATCACGGTCAGCGTGTCGCCGCAGGAAGGCTTTCTCCATCAGCGGTCGCCGCTCGACACGATGGGGCTCGACGAACCCGAATCCGCCTGCAAGGCTTTCGACAGTTGAGAAACCTGCCATGAAACAAAGCAGGCACAGGGAGTGAAAAGTATGTGGGCCAGGACATCTCTGCGCGATCTCACCCTCCGGGCGGCGTTTCTCGCCGGAGTGACCGCTGCCTCCCTTTCGATCGCGGACCCGGCCTTGGCCAACAAGGCCTTCGTCAGCAACGAGAAGGGCAACACGGTCTCGGTCATCGATACCGGCACCTGGGAGGCGGTCGAGGAATTTCCGGTCGGCAACCGCCCGCGGGGGATCGGCATGAGCCCGGATGGCAAGCATCTTTATGTCTGCGCGTCCGATGACGACACCATCCAGGTCTTCGACACCTCGAACGACGAATTTCTCTGGTCGCTTCCCTCCGGGCCCGATCCGGAACTCTTCGTGCTCAGCCCGGACGGCAGCAAGCTTTACGTTTCCAACGAGGACGACAATCTGGTCACCGTGGTCGACACCGCGAAAAAGACCGTGATCGCCGAAATTCCGGTCGGTGTCGAGCCGGAGGGCATGGCGGTCAGTCCGGATCTCAGGTTCGTGGTCAACACCTCGGAAACCACGAACATGGCGCATTTCATTTCCACCGAGGATTACCAGATCAAGCACAATGTCCTGGTCGACCAGCGGCCCCGCTACGCCCGCTTCACCAATGACGGAACGCTCTTGTTCGTGAGTTCCGAAATCGGCGGCACGGTGTCCGTCATCGACATGCTCGGCGAGGCCGGGCCGGAGCTTGTGACGAAGATCGGCTTCGAGGTGCCGGGCGTTCAGCCGGAATGGCTGCAGCCGGTCGGCATGCGGATCACCTCGGACAACAAGTGGCTGTTCGTAGCGCTGGGGCCGGCCAACCGGGTCGCCGTGATCGATGTCGAAAGCAAGGAAGTCGTCCGCTACATTCTGGTCGGCCAGCGTGTCTGGCAGCTCGAATTCACGCCGGGCGAGGAGTATCTGCTGACGACCAACGGCAATTCGAACGATGTGACGGTGATCGACGTCGCCGCGCAGGAAGCCATCAAGTCGATCCAGGTCGGCCAGCAGCCCTGGGGGGTGGTGGTCACGCCGGAATAACACGCGGAAAAGGGCGTTCCCGGACTTCAGGATCGAGGTTTCCCCTCAAAAGCGGTGAAACCGGATCCGGGTCCACGAAACCGGGCCAACCGGAAGGGCGTTATTTGGGAGGAGAATTATGAGAAACATTCACGATAAAGGCCGCAGTGGGACCGGGCATTCCGTCTGGAACAGCACCCGCCGCAGATTTCTGGCGGGCCTTGCCGCTGCCGGGATTGGGACCGGTCTCGCGCTGAGCCCCTTGCCCGGAGTGGACAAAGCCTCGGCTTCGGACCTGCCGACGCTGCGCGCCGCGGTGCTCAAGATCGGCACGGTCAACTGGGAACTGGACACGATCAAGCGCAACGGGTTCGACACGGCCAACGGTTTCGAGCTCGAGATGCAGCCCTATGCCGACAACGGCGCGACGCGTGTTGCATTGGAAGGCGGCGAGGCGGATGTGGCGGTCGCGGACTGGATCTGGGTCGCGCGCCAGCGTGCCGCCGGCAAGGACTACGTGTTCATTCCCTATTCCAAGGCCGTCGGCGGTGTGGTGGTTCCCAAGGACAGCACCGCGCAGTCCCTGGAAGATCTGAAGGGCAAAAAGATCGGTATCGCGGGCGGACCCGTGGACAAGAGCTGGCTGATCCTGCGCGCCTATACCGAAAAGGAATACGGTTTCGATCTCGCGGCGGAAACGGAGCAGGTCTTCGGCGCCCCGCCGCTGGTCTTCAAGGCGGCGCTGGACGGTGAAACCGATGCCGCGATCAACTTCTGGCACTTCCTGGCCAAGATGAAAGCGGCCGGCATGCGGGAGCTGATCTCGGTCGAGACCGCCTCGAAGGAACTCGGGCTCAATCCCGACATTCCGCTTCTCGGTTACGTGCTCAAGGAGAGCTATCTCAAGGACAATCCGCAGATGGCCAAAGCGCTTTACGGGGCGTCGCGCGCGGCCAAGGACCTGCTGGCCAGCGACGACGCGGCATGGGAGCCCCTGCGCGACCAGATGAACGCCAAGACGGAGGCACAATTCGAAACGCTGCGACAGGATTTCCGGGCCGGAATTCCGGTGCCGGGCAATGTCGACGAAGACGGGGCGGCGACGTTCTTTTCGCTGATGGTGCGCTATGGCGGCAAGAAGCTGGTGGGCGACACCGCCCAACTGCCCGCGGGCCTGTTCGTAGCGGTCGAGTAGACGTCTTTGCCGAATTCCGTCATCCGCGGCATCTCGCTCCTCGCCTTCATGCTCATGTGGGTGGTCCTGGCAAAGCTCGCCGGCGATCCGAGCGTGTTGCCGTCGCCCGGAGATCTGGTGCAGCCGTTCCTGTCGGAGCTGGCGTCCGGAGCGCTGCTCTATAATCTGGGCGTCACGGTTTTGCGGGTGATCGCGGCCTTCTGCCTTGCCATGAGCATTGGTGTCGTTCTCGGCCTGCTCATGGGGACGCGGCCGGGGCTCGACCGCTGGCTCGATCCCTGGCTGGTCGTGTTCCTCAACCTGCCGGCGCTCGTGCTGATCGTGCTGTGTTATCTCTGGATCGGGCTCAACGAGACGGCCGCGATCGTGGCCGTCACGCTGAACAAGATCCCGAACGTGACGACGATCATCCGCGAAGGGGCGCGCGCGCTCAATCCGGAACTGAAGGCCATGGCGCAGGTTTTCCGGATGCGCAGGACCACCTATCTCCGCCACGTGATCCTGCCGCAGCTCGCGCCGTTCATCGCGGGCGCCTCGCGCTCCGGCATCGCGGTCATCTGGAAGATCGTGCTGGTGGTGGAGTTTCTGGGGCGGTCGAACGGAATCGGCTTCCAGATCCATCTCTATTTCCAGCTCTTCGATGTTGCCATGGTGCTGGTCTACTCGCTCAGCTTCATCGGTTTCATGCTGGTGGTGGAATGGCTGCTGCTGCAGCCGGCCGAACGGCGCGTGCGGGCGTGGAGGCTGGCGTGATCCTGCGTGTCGATATCAAGTCGAAGTTCTTCGGCAAGAACCAGATCCTGAAGGATGTGGGATTCATGCTGAAGCCGGGGGAGTGCCTGGCCATTCTCGGCAAATCGGGGATCGGCAAGTCGACGCTGCTGCGCCTGGTCGCGGGGATCGACACCGATTTCGAAGGCAGCGTCCAGCGGCCCGACGCCCTTGCGTTCGTGTTTCAGGAACCGACCTTGCTGCCCTGGCGCAGCGCGCTCGACAATCTGCTGCTCGTTCACTCCGATCTGTCGAGGGCCCGGGCGCTCGACATGCTCGCCAAGGTCGGGCTCTCGGACAAGGCGGACCAGTATCCGGGACAATTGTCGTTGGGCCAGCAGCGCCGGCTGGCGCTCGCGCGGGCTTTTGCCGGACGTCCGGAACTGCTGATCCTGGACGAGCCCTTCGTTTCGCTGGATGAGGCCACCGCGGCGGAGATGACCGAGCTGACCCGCACGCTGATGACGGAAATCTCCCCGGCGACGCTTTTTGTCACTCATGAACGGGAACAGGCACGGCAACTGGCCGACCGGACGCTCGAACTTGCGGGAACGCCGGCAACCGTGGTTCCCAATGTCGTGCATCCCGTTTTTCAAAGGGAAGACGTGAAATGAAAAAATATCTGCTCCTCGCCACCGCCCTGTCGGTCCTTGCAGGCCCGGCGCTGTTCCTGGTTCTGGCCCCCGCTCTGGCCCCCGCTCAGGCTCATGAGTTCGGGTTTGCCGGGATCCTGTCGAAATCGAACAAGGAGGAATTGCCGGAGCTCACCCTGTCTTCGGGAAAGCCGGTAGCCGAGGGGCCTCTGGTGCTGAAATCCGGCACTGTCTATGAAATCGAGATCGTTGCCGACGGGACCGCGGAACTTGGTCTTGAAGGCTCGGGCTTCTTCCGGGCAATCTGGATCAACGAAGTGGTGGTCAACGGCCTTGAGATTCGTCCCTTCGGCATCGAAAGCGTCGAATTCGACGAGGCCGGCACGATGGAAATCGAGTTCCTGGCGATCAAGCCCGGCCGCTACTTCCTGCGTCAGCCCGGCACGACCGGCGAAAGCCAGCGTGTCGAGATCACCATCCAATAGTACGGAGCCGCATGAACGTATTTTCGGTCCAGGACGTCAGCTACAGCTACGGCTCCAAAAAGGCGCTCGACAACGTCACCATCGAACTCGAGGCGGGGCGGTTCTGTGCCCTGCTTGGGCCCAACGGTGCCGGCAAGTCGACGCTGTTCAGCCTGCTGACCCATCTTTTCGTAACCCGGGAAGGCCAGATCCGGATCGCCGGATACGACCTGGCGAAGGAACCGCGCAAGGCACTTGCCCGGCTCGGGGTGGTGTTCCAGCAGCCGACGCTCGACCTCGACATGTCGGTCGCCTGGAACCTGTCCTATTTCGCCGCCCTCCAGGGGCTTTCAGGTTCCGGCGTCGCCAAGCGGATCGACGCGGTGCTCGACCGGCTGGACATGCGCGAGCGGGCGGGAGAGAAGGTCCGGGCGCTGAATGGCGGACACAGGCGGCGGATGGAAATCGCCCGGGCCCTGATCCACGAGCCGGAAGTCCTGCTGCTCGACGAGCCGACCGTCGGCCTCGACGCGGCGAGCCGGACGGCGATCACGGGATATGCCCACGATCTGGCCGACAACGGCCTGCTGGTCTTCTGGGCGACCCACCTGGTCGACGAAATCCGTCCCGCCGACGATGTCGTCGTGCTGCACAGGGGCAGGGTGCTCGCCCATGAGACAGCGGAGGCCCTGGCGGGCGCCGGGCGGCTGGTCGATGCCTTCACGTCCCTGACGGCTTCGCTTCCCCGTGAGGAGGGAGCGGCCGCATGACCGCCTATCTGGTCGCGCTCCGGGCCATTGTCATGCGGGAAGCCTGGCGGTTCATCAACCAGAGGAGCCGCTTTCTCTCCGCGCTCGTGCGTCCGATGGTCTGGCTGGTGGTCTTCGCGGCCGGCTTCCGTGCCGCCCTGGGGCTGTCCATCATTCCGCCCTACCAGACCTACATCACCTACGAGGTCTATATCGTGCCGGGCCTGTGCGGCATGATCCAGCTTTTCAACGCCATGCAATCCTCGCTGTCCCTGGTCTATGACCGGGAAATGGGCTCCATGCGCCTGCTGCTCACCAGCCCGCTGCCGCGCAGCTGGCTGCTTTTCTGCAAGCTGCTTGCCGGAACCGCCGTTTCGATCCTGCAGGTCTATGTCTTTTTGCTGCTTGCAGCCCTCTTCGGGATCAAGATGCCGGCGGCCGGGTACATTTATGTTTTTCCCGCGCTGATCGCCTCGGGCCTGATGCTGGGCGCGCTCGGCCTGTTGATCTCCTCGACGATCCGGCAGCTTGAGAACTTCGCCGGGGTCATGAATTTCGTCATCTTCCCGATGTTCTTCCTGTCCTCCGCGCTCTACCCCTTGTGGAAGATGCAGGAAAGCTCGAAGCTCCTGCGCGACATCTGTGCCGTCAATCCGTTCACCCACGGGGTCGAGCTGATCCGGTTCGCGCTCTACGAACAGATGAACCCGCAGGCGCTCTTGTGGGTCTCGGTCGCCTTCGTCATTTGCATGCTTGGTGCGCTGTGGGGCTACGACCCGGCCCGGACCATGCTGCGGCGCTGACACCGGATTTCCGGCGGGTTTCCCAGTCTCCTGCGGAAGGCCTTGAAAACGGATCGTTTCTGCACGGTAAGGGCCGGCAAAACCGGCCGGGAAAGCCCGTAAACCAAGACTTTCCGCTGTATTGCCTCTGTTGATGTTTGTCCGGATGCTTAGAAGGTGAAGACGATGCCCAGGCATTGTCATGCAAGCGGAGGAACCCCAATGATCAAATTGCACCCGGCCATTGACAATGGCTTTCCGGCTGCCAGGCCGGGCTTTTCCGGCGGCACGCTGAAATGTCACTGTGCGACCAATCCGGTGACCGTGGAAGTCGGCGCCCAGACCGCGCACAACCACGCCTGCGGCTGCACCAAGTGCTGGAAGCCCGAAGGGGCGGTTTTCTCGCAAATCGCGGTGGTCGACCGGAACTCGGTCAAGGTCACGTCGGGCGAGGAAAAGCTCTATATCGTCGACCCGAACGCGGCGATCCAGCGCCATGCCTGCAAGGACTGCGGCGTACACATGTTCGGCCGCATCGAAAACACCGAACATCCCTTCTACGGGCTTGATTTCGTGCACACCGAACTGAGCGATGACGAAGGCTGGTCGCCGCCCGAATTCGCCGCCTTCGTGTCTTCCGTCATCGAAAGCGGGGTCAGCCCCGACGAGATGCCCGCCATCCGGTCGCGGCTGAAGGAACTCGGTCTTGAGCCCTATGACGCCCTGTCGCCGCCCTTGATGGACGCGATTGCGACCCATATCGCCAAGAAGAGCGGAGCTCTCGCGGCCTGACCCGCCGCGCATCAGGTGTCCACCTCCCAGGACCGGACGTCCGGACGCCCGTGTTCGCACGGCGTCCGGACGCGACGGTTTTTTGTGTTGCCGGGTGGTGGCTCGATTCTGTTTCCTGCCGAAGGTCTTCCAGTAACAACAACCTCATCCTGAGGAAGCGCGTGAGCGCTGTCTCGAAGGATGGGCGGCACATTCAGGAGCAAGCAGCCCATCCTTCGAGACGGACCTGGCGGTCCTCCTCAGGATGAGGCTGGAGGGGGCTTTTCCGAAGCTTGATAAATCAGGCCAGGCTCGTCCTAAACCTCCAAAGCCGCCTCGATCGCGCCGACCTGGGTGACCAGGTCGACATAGGCCTCGCTCGTGTTCTGCAGCCTGCGGTCTTCAAGCACCTCCGTGCCGGGATGCTGCTTCGACCAGGCTTCCAGCGTGGCGTCGCGGGCGGTGAGAAGTGCTTCGAGCTGGGGCCGGTAGAGGACGATCAGACTGGTCAGCCAGGCGTTCAAAGCCCGGCTGGGCCGGTCGATCCCGATCCGGAACCGGTCGAGCAGCGGGATCACGTCCTGGGCGCGATAGAGCGTCTCGTCGGTCACCCAGCGGTTGGTGGTGAAGATCCTGATCAGTCTGCCATAGCTGTCGACGCTGATCGCGCAGATATGGATGAACCGGTCGGCCGGATTTTTCGGCACCTGCGCGCCGGGCAGCCGCCATGGCTGGATACCCGGAGCGATCTCCGCGGGCCGGACGAAGAGATGGAAATGGCCGTTCTCGCCGTCGGCCATCTCCTCCGGTGCATGGGCGTGGTAGAAATAGTGACTGTGGTTTTCCAGGTCGAAGAGGTCGCCTTTCGGGTAGCGCTCCCAGACGAGGAAATCGCCCTGCTCCCTCAAGACTTCCGCCACGACGCTGGAGTTCGCCTCGGCAAGATCGCGCTCGCATTGCAGAACGCTGGCCGCCGCGTCGTGCATGGCTTCCAGGCGCTCCTCGGGCAGACCGGCAAGATCCGGGACGGGGGAGATCTGCGGGGCCTTTGCTTTCGTTTCGGTCATCGGATCTGTTCCGTCGATACGGAGCAATGCCAGCCGTGAACTTGATCTCAGACGGCTGACAAAGCCCTGCCTCGCCTCCGTCATCCCGGCCAAGCGAAGCGCGAGCCGGGACCGGTGAGCCGCAGGGCTTTGCCATCCTTTTTTCGTCAGGCCCCGGCTCTCCGATCCCGGATCTTCGCTACGCTTCGTCCGGGATGACGATCATCTCGAGATTTGTCCTCGAATTGCCCATCAATCGCTCAGAGCGGCTGCATGCCGAGCTGTTCGCGCACGGCCGGTTCGCGGCTGGTCTTCAGTCCGACGGTGCGTCCTTCCTGAATGGCGATGTCCTTCGGAATGCCGGAGGACGCGCGGTAGAGCGCCCAGAGCGCGCCGACGCGGTTGGAGGATTCGCAATGGAGCAGGATCGGATAGTTGGCCGGATTCTCGGCGATCTTCGCGAATTCGGCGACCTGTTCGCTGTTCGGCGCCTTGGTCGGGACGGCGATGTTGATGTAGGTCATGCCGGCCTTCTCGACCAGCGGGCCTTCCGTGGTGGCGCCCTCGTCGGCCGTGTTCAGGTTGACAATCGTCTTGAAACCGAGGCCCGCCAGCACGTCCATGCCGGCCGGGTCGATGATGCCGCCTGTGCCGATATAGGGCGTGGCGCGCAGGTAGTTGTCGACGATGTTCGGCATCTGGTTGCCGTAAGCCGCCTGCTGGTACTTGGTAGTGGTGTCGAACATGTCCTTGGGCAGATCGGCGGCGTTCTCCGCCTTGGCCGGAGCGGCCGCCGGCGCACAAGGGTTGGCGGGCGCAGCTGCCGGAGCGCACGGATTGACCGGGGCCGCGACCGGCGCGCAGGGGTTCTTCGGCTGCGCCTTTGCCGTAGATGGGACGGCGGCAGCGACCGCCACGGCGGTGACCGGAACGAGCGCGGCCGCGAGAAGGCTTTTACGGACTGATTTCTTCATTGGACGATTCCTGCCTTGGTGTTGAGAGGGATTTTGTTTTCGTTGGCCTCGGAGTTTTCCTGTGTGAGGACCTCCTCGGCGGTGAACGGTCCGCCGCGGGCCCGTTCAAGCTTGCTGCCGAGAATGAACCCGGCGATGGCAATGACGATCAGGACAGCCAGGATCAGCCACTCCGGCAGGCCCAGCAGGTCGGGCAGGCGCTGGGCGTCGGGGCCCTTGGCAGCGAGGTAGAACCCCTGCAGCGGCTCGAACAGCCAGGCGAAGACCATCGTGCCGGCGATCATGCCAACGACGAAGATCACGGCGTCGATGCGCCCGGACACCACGCCGACCAGGGATGTGCCGGGGCAATAGCCACCCATGGCGAAGCCCGCGCCGATCAGGATGCCGCCGGCCGCGATCGCCCAGAAGTAAAGCGTCGGGATGAACACCGAATTGCCGGCGATCACGCCGCCGAGACGCAGGAGATACAGGCCGACGGCGGTGACGAGGACGGCGGTGAACATCACCTTGAATACGGCCCAGTCCTTCAGGGAAAACTGGCCGGTCAGCTTGCGCGCGCTGCCGAAGCCGGCCGCTTCGAGAACGTAGCCGAACAGGAGGCCGGACAACAGGCCGCTGGCGACGCCGCCATCGTAGAACGGAATGCTCATTGCCAGGCCCTCCGGATAAAGGCGCTCGTGACGAAACCGGCGATGAAGAAGCCGGCGAGAAAGACGAAGCCGGCGACCGCCAGGGTGGCGCCGCCGGAAAGGCCGAGACCGCTGGTACAGCCGCGCGCCAGGCGCCCGCCGATGCCGACCAGAGCGCCGCCGACAAAGGCGAAGGCGAAGCGCTGGCCGACGGAAGCTTGCGGCCCGCGTTCCACCATGACCTTCGTCCGGCCGGCGGTGCGGGCGCCGACAAAGGCGCCGATCAGCACGCCAACGACTTCCCAGGTGATCCACGAGGCCAGCGGCGCGCCTGCCTTGATGAAGGGGCCGAAATAGGCGTTGGCGTCCGTCATGCCGGGCGCGAGCCAGGCGCTGATTTGGGCGGTCAGCCGGGTGACGAAACCGGAGGCGCCGAGGCCATGTCCGGTAACGAGGAACGTTACCAGCAGAGCAATCCCGAGCGCAAACCCCGCAACAAGGGGTGGCCAGAACGGACGTGGGCTCGATGTCATGAGCAATTCCCTTCTTTATATTTAAATATATTCGAATATTACAATATAAGGAAGAGCCGACGCGATCAATGCGTTCGTTCAAGTCTTTTCAGACAGAGGCATGGTGGCGCTGATAGTGGGAGCCGTGCCCGGAAAATGCAAACAAAACGGCCGGGCCTCCGGACGCGGCCGATGAACCGGTATCTGAAAGGCTCCAAGGGCAGAGCTTCGACTGGTTTTCCTTCGTTGTGGGCAGAAATCGATCGTGACAAAACACCTCATCCTGAGGAGGGCCTTTAGGCCCGTCTCGAAGGATGGGCCACTTGCGCCTGAGTGCGTGGCCCATCCTTCGAGACAGCGCTTACGCGCTTCCTCAGGATGAAGGGAGTGGTTTGCAGAGGAGCCGAAGGGCAACCTGTTGAAAGATAATATCTACGTCCGAAGCGCCGGAAGGCCGATGCCGGTGCTTTCGAAGCCGCCGTCGGAGGCGATGATCTGACCGGTGACGTAGCTTGCCTTGTCGCCGCACAGAAAGACGATGACCTCGCCGATTTCCTCTTCCGAGCCGTAACGGTTCAGGGGAATGGCGTCGTGATAGGCGGCGATGATCGCCGGCGAATGAACCGCCATGGCGAGTTTCGTGCGGACCGGGCCCGGGCAGACGCAATTGGCGCGGATGCCGTATTCGCCGAGTTCCGCAGCCTGCTGTTTGGTGAGGTGGATGACTGCGGCCTTCGAGGTGCCGTAGGCGACCCGGAGCGTGGAGGCGCGCAGGCCGGAAATCGAGGCGATGTTGACGATGGCGCCACGCGCTTCCTTCAGGGCCGGGGCGGCCGCCTGGGACATCAGAAACACACCGTCGAGATTGGTTTCCATCACGGTGCGCCAGCGTTTGAAGTCGGTTTCCTCGATCGGTCCGAAGTCGGCGACGCCGGCATTGTTGACGAGGGCGTCGATGCGGCCATAGCTCGCCATCACGTCCCTGACGAGTTGGTCGACGGCCTCGGGGATGGAGACGTCGCAGACGAAAGGCTTCGCGCCTTCCAGGCCTTTAGCGGCCTTCTCGAGTTCCGGAACGTCGCGGTCGATCATGGCGACGTTCCAGCCCTCGCGCATGAAGAGCCTGGTGGTTGCCAGGCCGATGCCCCGGGCGGCGCCGGTGACGATTGCGAGTTTCTGTGTCATGTGAAATTTGTCTCCCGGAGAATATCAGATTGCGGCATTGCCCATGAGGATCGACATGCCGCCGTCGACGCGAAGATCGACGCCGGTGATGAAGCCGGCCGCGTCGGAGGCGAGGAAGAGCGCCGCTTCGGCGACGTCCCATCCGGTGCCCTGGCGTTTCATCGGTACTTGCGCGGCGCGCGCTTCGGCGACGGCCTTCGGGTCCGTGGATGTGGCGACATGTGCATGCACATGCGGCGTGTCGATCATGCCCGGAACGACCGTGTTCGACCGGATGCCCCGCGCCGCGTATTCCGCTGCCACACTGCGCGACAGGCGACAAAGCGCCGCCTTGGACGTCTCGTAGCCGACATAAGGATAGGGACCGTTCAGATGGGCCGCGAGCGTGGTGATATAGACGATCGATCCGCCGCCATCGAGTTCCAGTACCGGCAGGGCCGCCTGGGTGACGTGGAAAGCGGCGTCCAGATTGATCGAAAAGACCCGGCGCCAGTCCTGGAAGGTCGTGTCGGCGATGCCGCCGCGCGTGCTGATGCCGATGTTGTAATGCAGGATGTCGAGCCCGCCGAAGGAACTGACGGCGGCTCTTATTGCGGCCCGCGCGGCTTCGGGGTCGGTCATGTCGCCGACAAAGGTGCCCGCGGTTCCGCCTTCGCCGCGGATGATGTCGACGGTGTCCTGTGCGGCGGCTTCGTTCCGGTCGATGACCAGCACCTCGCCACCCTCGCGGGCGTAGAGTACGGCGGCAGCCTTGCCGTTACCCCATCCCGGACCGACCGAACCGCCACCGATCACGGCGATCCGTTTTCCCTCCACCCGGCCGGGGTTCTGGATTTCGATCATTGCATCACCCGATCCGGCAGCCAGAGCGCGATCCCGGGAAAGGCGACGACAAGGCCGAGAAGGACGAGCTGCACCAGCACGAAAGGTACGATACCACGATAGATGTCGCGCATCGTCAGCATGTCGCCGGCGGCGCCTCTCAGATAAAACAGGGCAAATCCGAAGGGTGGGGTCAGGAAGCTGGTCTGCAGGTTGAGCGACACCAGGATCGCGAACCAGTAGATCATCTGCGAGCTGTCGATGTGGTTGCCCAGATCCATCAGGGGCACCACGGGCGCGAAGATCGGCAGCATGATCAGGGTGATCTCGATCCAGTCGAAGAAAAAGCCCATGACGAAGATCATCGCCATCATGGAGATCAAGAGGCCCCAGTCGCCGAAGGGAAGGGCGCGGGCGGTCTCGACGATGAAATGCTCGCCGCCGACCTTGCGGAAGATATAGGAAAAGGCCGTGGCGCCGACGAAGATGAAGAACAGCATACCGAGAGAGGTGACGGAGCCATCCATGGATTCCCTCAGCGTCTGGCGGTTCAGCCGGCCGCGCAGCAGGCCGAGCAGGAGCGCGGCCGCGACGCCGACGCCCGAGGCTTCGGTCGGCGTGGCGATGCCACCGAGGATGGACCCGAGAACCGCAACAATCATCAGGAGCGGCGTGACGACGGACTTGATGGCTTCCAGCCAAAGACCGCGCTTTTCTTCTTGGCTGAGGGGTGGCGCCTTGGGGGCGATGGAGGGCTGGAAGAAGGACCGGACGACGATATAGACCACGTAGCAGCCGGCCAGCAGCAGACCGGGCAGGAGGGCTGCGATGAACAGCCGGCCGAGGGAGATCGACAGGAGATCGCCCATGAAGACCAGCATGACCGAGGGCGGGATGAGGATGCCGAGCGTGCCGGCCGAGGCGATCGTGCCCGCCGACAGGCCCTTGTCGTAGCGGTTTTCCAGCATGGTCGGCAGCGCCAGCATGGTCAGCATGATGACGGAGGCGCCGATGATGCCCGTGGCGGCGGCCAGGATCGTGCCCATGAGCACGACCGCCAGCGCCAGGCCTCCGGGCACGATACGCATCAGCCGCTGCAGGGTCAGGAGCAGATCCTCGGCGATGCGGGTCTTTTCCATGACGAGCCCCATGAAGATGAACATGGGGGCGGCGACGAGGACGGCGTTGTCGATGGTTCCCGAAAAGATGCGGTTGGGCAGCAGGGTGGCGTGGACCAGGCGCATGTCGCCGGTCCAGATCGCGATCAGCCCGAAAATCAGGCTGATGCCCATCAGCATGATCGCGACCGGAGCGCCAGAAAACAGGAGCACGATGAGCGACAGGAACATCGCTCCCGGCAGGGCGGCGGAGATGATCTCGACCATGGCTCAGCGCTCCCAGGGATCGTGCAGCATGCCGGGCCGGCAGAGCGCGACGATCGCCCGGAACAGGACGGCCAACCCGCCGGAAATGGTCAGGACCGCACCGAGCGGGATCATGGACTTGATGATCCAGCGGTTGGTCAGGCCGACGCCGCCCGGGCTTCCCTCGCCGTTGAGAAAGGAACGCAGCACGAAGTCGTAGCCGAACCAGGTCAGAAGCACCATGAAGGGAATGAGAAAGGCGGCGATCGCGACGATTTCGATCCACAGCCGGGTGTTGCGGCGCATGTTCGCGGAAAAGATGTCGATCCGGACATGGGCGTTGGCCAGATAGGTCCAGCCGAAACAGAGCACGGCGATGGTGCCGTGAATGTGCCATTCCAGTTCCTGGAGCTTGAAGGATCCGGTGGAGAAAAAGCGCCGTCCGATGACGTCATAGAGAATGACCGCCGCCAGGACCAGCAGCAGCCAGCCGCACACCTTCGCCGCCAGACGGCAAGGCATGGCGAGAAAATCGGATAGCCGCAACAAAGTGTTCATCGGATATGCCTGAAACCTGCTGGGATGCTGCCGGAATAGCGGTCTGGACGGCCGGGCGCCGGGCGCCCGGCCGGACCGGTTACTTCATATACGCAAGGTCGGACCATTCCTGGAAGTTCTTGCGGAACTCCGACAGGCTGTCCCAGGCACGCTTGAAATCCGGGTCGGCGGCGGACTGTTCGGCGACGACCTCGTCCCAGGACTGGCTGAAGGCGGCCATCATGTCGTCGTTCCACTGATGCACCTGAACGCCCGCTTCCTTCAGGTCGGCGAGCGGCTGGAGCTGCTTGGCCTCGCCTTCGGCGGCGGTCAGGGCGACGTTGGCCTGGCAGGAGGTCTGGATGACGGTGCGCTGCTGGTCGGACAGGCCGTCCCAGACGGCCTGGTTGACGATGAAGGTGATCAGCGAGGTCTGCTGGTGCCAGCCCGGGAAGTAGTAGTGGGAGGCATATTCGTTCATGCCGACCGCCTTGTCGATCAGCGGGAACGACACTTCGGCGGCATCGATGGTGCCAAGGCGCAGGCCGGTCAGCGTGTCGGCGACCGGCATGGACTGGGCCTCAACGCCGAGCTTGGCCATGACGGCGGCGCCGAGGCCGAAGATGCGCATCTTGACGCCCTTCAGGTCTTCCGGCGTGTTGATTTCCTTGGCGAACCAGCCGGAGGCCTCGGGCACCAGAATGGCGCAGAGTTCGGTGTGAATATTGTATTTGGCGGTGATGTCGGCCCAGATTTCCTTGCCGCCGCCATAGTACCACCAGGCGGTATAGGCGCGGACGTCCGGTCCGAAGGGAACGGCGGTAAAGATCGCCGCGGAGGGGATGATGCCTTGCGCGAAACCGGGGCTGTACCATCCGGCGTCGACGGCGCCGGTGGAAATGGCATCCCACATTTCGTTGCCGCCGACGATCGCGCCCGGCTCGTTGAATTCAATCTTCAGGTCTCCGCCGGTCAGCTCTTCCACCTGTTTGGTCAGGCGGATGCCGCTGTCGCCCAGAAGCGGAAGGGACGAGGGATAGACGCTCTGCATGACCAGCGTTTCAGCCTGGGCAGCGCAGGACAGGGAAAGGGCCGCGGCGGCGGCGATGGCAAAAGTCTTCATCAGTTTTTCCTCCCATTATCGCGTTCATCTTTGCTGAATATCGACGCTAAAAAGTGACAATATCCATATTCTGGATGTATACGCTTTAGATAGGGTAGCGTCAGATACCAAAAAATGTAAGAGAAAATTTGCTATCAGTTGAATCTTTGGAAAAAGAACGACAGAATAAAGTAACTTCGAAAGGATAAATATCCATATTATGGATACTGCAGTGCAGCAGAAAACGACCGAGCCAGCCGGTGCGCAGAGCGTCGATCGCGCGCTCGGATTGTTGTCGGCAATCGCCCGTGCCGGCGGAAACGCCGTTTCGATCAACACCCTGGTGGATCAGAGTGGTCTGAGCCGCCCGACCGTGCGGCGTATGCTGTTGGCGCTCATCCGGGCCGGGCTGGTGGAGCAGGACGAAGACAGCCGCACCTATGCGCTGGGTCCCGAGAGCTATGTGATCGGCCTGATGGCGAACCGTCGGTTCGATCTGCTGGATCTCGCCATCGATAGCCTGATCGCGCTGTCGCGGGACAGCGAGGACACCAGTTTTCTGTCGATCCGGCGGGGATCCCACTCGATCTGTCTTCACCGGGAGGACGGCCCGTTTCCGATCCGCACCCATGCGCTTCAGGCCGGGCAGAGACACCCTCTCGGGGTCGGTGCGGGCGCGATGGCGATCCTTGCGGCGCTGCCCGACCGGGAGGTGGAGGATGTGATCACCGACAGTGCAAAGGTCCTGGCGAGCGACTATCCGGGGTATTCGCCGGATATCCTGCGGGAGCAGGTGGAGGATACGCGCAGGCGCGGCTGGTCGGTGAACCCCGGCCTCTATCTGCCGAACTCCTGGGCAGTGGGCATTGCTGTGATGGCGCCGGGCGGAGAGCCGATCGGCGCCCTGTCCGTCGCGGCTCTGGACACGCGCATGCAGCCGGACCGGCAGTTGATGATCGCTGAGCTGCTGAAGCGCGAAAAACGGTCAATCGAGAAGAAACTGAGCAGGAAACTGGATTTTACCAGCCCAAGCACGGCCTGAACCGCCTGCCTGGACCTATGGGAGGAAACAAGATGAACCATGCCCAGATTGTGGGTTGGGCCCACAGCAAGTTCGGCAAGTCCGAAACGCCGGGCCTCGAAGGATTGATGGCGGAGGTCGTGCCAGCCGCGCTGGACCATGCCGCTGTCGATGCGCAGGATGTCGACGGTATCTTCGTCGGTGTCTTCAACAACGGATTTTCCGCCCAGGCCTTCGAAGGGGCGCTGGTCGGCATGGCCCTCGACGCGCTGCGCAACGTGCCCGCGGCGCGGCTGGAAAATGCCTGCGCCACCGGATCGGCGGCGCTTTATGCGGCGATGGATTTCATCGCGGCGGGCCGCGGCAAGGTTGCGCTCGTGGTCGGCGCGGAAAAGATGACCGCCGTCCCCACGTCCCGGGCCGGCGACATCATGCTGAGCGGCTGCTACCGGGCGGAGGAAGAACAGGTGGAAGCCGGGTTCGCGGGCATTTTCGGCAAGATCGCCCAGAGCTATTTTCAGGAAAACGGCGACCATTCCGAAGAACTCGCCATGATCGCCGCGAAGAACCATAAAAACGGCCTGCTGAACCCTTACGCCCATATGCGGAAGGCGCTGGACGCCGCGTTCTGCAATACGGTGTCGGACAAGAACCCGCTGGTGGCCGGTCCCCTGAGACGGACCGACTGTTCGCTGATTTCGGACGGTGCCGCGGCCCTCGTGATCGCGGCGCCGGATGTGGCGGAGACCCTGGAACGGGCCATAGGGTTCCGGGCGCGCAACCAGGTAAACGACGTTCTCGCCCTGTCGCGCCGCGATGCGACCGAGTTTGCCGGTGCGCGCGGCGCCTGGAAAGCTTCGCTCGAGGAAGCGGGCCTGACGCTGGACGACCTGGACATGGTGGAAACGCATGACTGCTTCACCATCGCGGAGCTCTTGGAATACGAAGCCATGGGGCTCGCCGAGCGCGGCAAGGGCGGCCGGGTCATCCGCGACGGGATCACCGCGCGCGACGGCCGGCTGCCGGTCAATCCGTCAGGAGGCCTGAAGTCGCGCGGGCATCCGCTCGGCGCCACCGGCGTCTCCCAGCACGTGATGGCCGCGATGCAGCTTGCGGGCGAGGCCGGAGAGATGCAGCTTGACGACGTGCAACTGGCCGGCGTCTTCAACATGGGCGGCGCGGCGGTTGCGAATTATGTGTCCATTCTGGAGCGGGTGAAATGAATTCCGAGACCCCCAACCGCGACATGGCGCTTCCCTGGTCGACGCGGACGTCGAACATCGCGCATTTCCTGACGCGCAACGCGCGCCGTCTGGGCGACCGCCCGGCAATCGTCTGGAACGACGACACCTGGACCTGGCGCGAGCTCGATGCTCGCGTCTCGGCGCTCGCCACAGCCATGCGCGAGAAGTTCGCCATCAGACATGGCGACCGGGTGCTGGTGCAGTCGCCCAACAACAACCAGATCACCGAGATCATGCTCGCCTGTTTCCGGCTCGGCGCGGTCTGGGTGCCGTCCAACTTCCGCCAGGGCGCGGATGAGGTCGCCTATCTGGGCGAGAAGGCGGAAGCCTCGCTGATGTTCTGCGAAGCAGGGTTTCCCGCTCATGCCGAGGCCTGCCGCACGGCGATCCCGGGCCTTGCCGGCGTGATCTCCATCGGCGAGGCCGAATTCGGCCCCTCCTACGAGGCGCTGATTAAAGAATATCTGGGCACCGACGTCCCAAATGCCGATGTCGAACGGGACGACCCCTGCTGGCTGTTCTTCACCTCCGGCTCCACGGGCCGTCCCAAGGCGGTGGTTCTCACCCATGGCCAGCTCACCTTCACCATCGTCAATCACCTCAACGACCTGATGCCGGCCTCGACGCCGGAGGATGTCAGCCTGGTGGTGGCGCCGCTCTCCCACGGAGCAGGCATGCATCAGCTCACCCAGCTTGCCGTCGGCGCGGTCAGCGTGTTGTTGCCGTCCGGCCGGTTCGATCCGGCCGTGGCGTGGGAACTGGTGGAACGCTACAAGGTGACGAACATGTTCACGGTGCCGACCATCGTGAAGATGCTGGTTGAACATCCCTCGGTGGACGAATTCGATCATTCCAGCCTGCGCTATGTCATCTATGCCGGCGCGCCGATGTACCGGGAAGACCAGAAATTTGCTCTGCGCAAGCTGGGCTACGTGCTCGTCCAGTATTTCGGCCTCGGCGAGGTGACCGGTGCGATCACCGTTCTGCCGCGTCACGATCACCGGATCGAAGACGGACCGGATGCCCGGATCGGCACCTGCGGTTTCGAGCGGACCGGCATCCAGATCAGCATCCAGGACGACAACGGCAACCACCTGCCGGCGATGGGCAGCGGCGAGATCTGCGTTGCGGGGCCGGCGGTCTGCGCGGGCTACTACAAGGACAACGGCGCCAATGAAAAGGCGTTCCGCGACGGCTGGTTCCGGACGGGCGATCTCGGCCACATGGATGCGGAAGGCTACGTCTACATCACCGGCCGGGCCTCGGACATGTATATCTCCGGCGGTTCCAACGTCTATCCGCGCGAGGTCGAGGAACTGCTCCTGACCCATCCGGCGCTGAAGGAAGTGGCGGTGCTCGGCATTCCCCATCCCAAATGGGGCGAGGTCGGGCTTGCGGTCTGCGTCGCCGAGGACGGTCAGACGCTCGACGAACTCGCGCTGCTCGACACGCTCCAGGGCAAGCTGGCGAAATACAAGCTGCCGAGCCATTTCGTGTTCCTGGACGAGATGCCGAAGACCGGCTACGGCAAGATCACCAAGAAGCTCATCCGCGAGGAGCTGACCGCGCGTGGATTGATGCCGGTGCTGGAGACCGTCTCATGAACCGTTCCCACCTGATCCGCCATCCCGGTCCGCCGACGACGCCGCGCCGGCACGTGGTGCCGGGCGCCGCCGCACCGTTCGAGTTTGTGCTGGGGGACGGCGAAATCTTTCTGGCGGCGGTCGCCGCGGCCATGGAAGCGGCGGGATGCGACAGCGCGGTGATCCGGCTCGATGGGCTCGTCATCGGTCCCTACAATTATGTCATGCCCGACCGGTCGCCGGACGACCAGCACGCAGCCTGGTACAGCAAGACCCATTCGGGAAAGAAGGCGGTGCTCGACCGGGGCACGGCCATCGTCGGCCGGCGCGACGGCGCGTGGTTCCTGCATTGTCATGCCATCTGGGACGATGAAGAGCGCGGGCGCTGCGCCGGACACCTTCTGCCCGACCAGGTGACAATCGCTGCATCTTATTCCGGCACGGGCTACGCCTTCACCGGCGGCTGTTTCGACGTCACGGCGGACGCGGAGACGAACTTCTCCTTTTTCCGGCCGAAGAAGCTGGCGGAGACGGGCAAGGTCAACGCCGCGATCGTCTCGCTGGCGCCTCACGAAGACCTGTCGACCTCCGTTTCCGAACTGACAGAGGATCTGGGGCTTGGCAACACGGACATAATGGGCATCGGCAGCCTGATCGGCGCCGATTTCACCGGCGCGCCGTCGATGGACTCGCCGATATCCGAGGTGCTGCTTCTGGGCGGCGCCCGGCGGAACAGCGGCGATACACCCCATCTGCCGACCTTCTGCGTCGACCCGGAGGGCAATTTCTTCGAAGGCGACATCGTGCCGGGAGGCGCGCCGGTCTGCGTCACCTTCGAACTGATCCTGGTCGCGGAGTGAGTGCTGTTGAAAGACCAGAGGCCTCCAGAAACTTTCTCATCGCACGCAGGGCAATCGCATTTTTTCGAAGGTGTCTGCAACACCCCTCTGTAACCTCTCCCGTGGGGAGAGGTGGGAGCGCAGCTCCGGGTGAGTGGGTACGCCTCTCTATAATTTCCGACGTTTAAGCCCCTCACCCCAACTCTCTCCCTGTACGGACCGGGGAGAGGGAGTCAGGCACTGCCATATGCGATAGCTCTGCCCCGCAAGAGAGGGAGAGGGGTGCTTGCCGCAAAGTCCTGGATCTTGCGGAGGACTTCGTCAGGCGACGTTCTTCAGCGCGATGGCGATGCCCTGGCCGACGCCGATGCACATGGTCGACAGGGCGTAGCGGCCGTTCTTTTCCGACAGTTCCAGAGCCGCCGTGCCGGTGGTCCGGGCACCGGACATGCCGAGCGGGTGGCCGAGGGCGATGGCGCCGCCATTGGGGTTCACCCGCGGATCGTCGTCGGCAATGCCGAGATCGCGCAAGGTGGCAAGCCCTTGAGAGGCGAAGGCCTCGTTCAGCTCGATCACGTCGAAGTCCGACTGCGCCAGGCCGAGCCGTGCCATGAGCTTTTTGGAGGCGATCGCCGGGCCGAAGCCCATGATCCGGGGCGCCACGCCGGCCGTCGCGCCGCCGAGCACCTGGACAATCGGCTTGAGGCCGTATTTTGCTGCGGCTTCGCCGGTCGCGATAATCAGGGCCGCCGCGCCGTCATTGACGCCCGACGCATTGCCCGCCGTGACCGAGCCGCCGTCCCGGAAGGGCGCGCGTAACTTGGCGAGGCCTTCAAGCGTCGTCTCGGGGCGGGGATGTTCATCGGTGTCGACCACCACCGGGTCACCGCGGCGCTGCGGGATCGAAACGGGCGTGATCTCGCGGGCGAGCCGTCCGCTGTCCATCGCCGCCTTGGCTTTCTCTTGGGAGCGGAGCGAAAAGGCGTCCTGGTCGGCGCGCGAGACCTGGAAATCCTCGGCAACGTTTTCACCGGTCTCCGGCATGCTGTCGACGCCGTATTGCTTCTTCATCAGCGGGTTGATGAACCGCCAGCCGATGGTCGTGTCGTGGATCTCGCTGGATCTGGAAAAGGCGCTCTCGGCCTTGGGAATGACGAAGGGTGCGCGCGACATGCTCTCGACGCCGCCGGCGACGATGAGGTCTGCCTCGCCCGCCTTGATGGCGCGGGCGGCGGTGATGACGGCATCCATGCCCGAGCCGCACAGGCGGTTCATCGTGGTGCCCGGAACCGTCTCCGGATAGCCGGCAAGCAGCAGCGACATGCGCGCCACGTTGCGGTTGTCCTCGCCGGCCTGGTTGGCGCAGCCGAAGATCACCTCGTCGATGGCGGCGAGGTCGAGGCCGGGGTTGCGGTCCGCGAGCGCCTTGAGCGGGATCGCGCCGAGATCGTCGGTGCGGACCGGGGACAGCGCGCCGCCGAAGCGGCCGATGGGGGTGCGGATGTAGTCGCAGATGAAAACGTCTTGCACGGGGTCTTTCCTCAGTCGAGAGCGGGCACGATCAGGTCGGCGGGATCGCCTTCAAGATGCAGAGGGGCGCCGGTGACGGCCTGCAGGTCGTCAAAGGACATGCCGGGTAGCTTTTCGCGCAGGACGAAATGGCCGTCGACGATGTCGACGACCGCCAGCGACGTGTAGACGCGGGTCACGCAGCCGACGCCGGTGAGCGGGAAGGTGCAGGCCTCGACCAGCTTCGGTTTGCCGTCCTTGGTGACATGATCTGTGACGACCGCGACCCGTTTGGCGCCGTGGACAAGATCCATCGCGCCGCCGACAGCAGGCACACCCTTGGAGCCGACCCGCCAGTTCGCCAGATCGCCGTTCTGGGCCACCTGATAGGCGCCGAGGACCGCGAGGTCGAGATGGCCGCCGCGCACCATGGAAAAGCTGTCGGCATGGTGAAAGAACGACGCGCCCGGTTTCAGGGTGATCGCCTTCTTGCCGGCGTTGATGAGATCCCAGTCCTCTTCGCCCTCTTTTGGAGCGCCGCCGAAGCCGAGCACGCCGTTTTCGGTGTGATAGATCACGTCGCGGCCTTCGGGCTGGAACTTGGCGATCATTTCGGGAAAGCCGATGCCGAGGTTCACATAGGCGCCGTCCTCGATGTCCTGTGCCGCACGCCAGGCGATCTGGGCGTTGGTAAGCTTGCTCTCAGCCATCAGTAGACCACTCCCGCGCGGACCAGCGCTTCTTCCTGTTGCGGTTCCGGGACCTCCACCACGCCGTCGACGAAGATGCCGGGCGTCACCACGATCTCGGGATCGATGCCGCCCGGGTCCATCAGGTTACCGACCTGGGCGACGGTACGGTCGGCGGCCATGGCCATCAGCGGATTGAAGTTGCGGCCCGCCAGCCGGTAGGTGAGGTTGCCGAGCGTGTCGCCGAGCTGTGCCTTGATGATGGCATAATCGGCCCTCAGCCAGCGCTCGCGTACATACATCTTGCCGTCGAACTCCTCCGTCGGCTTGCCTGCGGCGAGCTCGGTGCCGAACGAAGTCGGCGTGTAGAAGGCGGGGATGCCGGCGCCGGCGGCGCGGATGCGTTCGGCCAGCGTGCCCTGGGGAACCAGCTCCAGCTCGATTTCCCCGGCGAGATATTTTTCGTTGAAGGCTTCCGCGTTCGAGGAGCGCGGGAAAGAGCAGATCATCTTGCGGACCATGCCCGCCTTGATCATCGCGGCGATGCCGATGCTGCCGTTGCCAGCGTTGTTGTTGATCACCGTCAGGTCCTTCGGACTGCCGGTTTCGCGGTAGCGGTCGATCAGGGCGTGGATCAGCTCGATCGGCGCGCCGGAGCCGCCGAACCCGCCGATCATCAGACGGGACCCGTCCGGAATATCCGCGACAGCCGCCTTGAGGGACGCAATAGTCTTGTCCATGGAAACCTCCTCGATTGAGAAGTTCTCTACGCCTTCGAGACCCGCTTCGGCCAGTCATTTGTTCGCATATTGACATTTGTTCAAATGGAAATGAAATTTGTGCGCATGTTGAACAAGCCCACAGACCATATCGCCTCGCTCGCCAAGGGCCTGAAGGTGATTGAATGCTTCGGTGCGGAGACGTCCCGCCTGTCGATCTCCGATGTGGCCGGTGCGACCGGGCTCGACCGGGCAACGGCGCGCCGTTGCCTGCTGACGCTCCATCATGAGGGTTATGCGGATTACGACGGAAAATTCTTCACGCTGACCCCGCGGGCCCTGCGGCTTGGTCTTGGCGCGCTCGCTTCGCTGCCGTTGCCGCAGGTGGTGCAGCCCTGGCTCGACCAGCTGACCGAACAGATCGGCCAGTCCTGCTCGGTATCGATCCTGGATGGCACCGAGATCGTCTATCTGGCGCGCGCCGCGCAGAAGCGGGTGATGTCGATCGGCCTGACGCCCGGGTCGCGGCTCCCCGCGCATTGCACCTCGATGGGCCGGGTGCTGCTGGCGGCACTGCCGGAAGACGAGGCCCGTGCCCTCGTCGAACGTTCGGACCTGACCCCGCGCACCGCGCTGAGCCTGACCGATCCGGACGAGATCATGAGCCGTATCGCGGAGGTGCGCGCACAGGGCTATGCGCTGATCGATCAGGAGGTGGAGATCGGTCTCAGGTCTCTCGCCGTCCCGGTCTACGACAGCCGCGACCGCGTCGTGGCCGCGCTCAACACCGGCATGGCGGCGGCGCAGGCGAGCCTGGAGGACCTGGTCGCCATCTACCTGCCCGCGCTCCTGAAGGTGCAGGCCGGGGTGCAGCGGGTGCTTCACTAGGGAATATTAGAGAACGTCTGGTCCGAGGGAGAAATAGCAAGGTGACAAAATACTTCACGGAGGAAGGGTCGGTCGACGCGGTCAATGCCCGTATGGCGGACGGGATTAACCCGCGCCTCGCCGAGATCATGGCTGCGCTGGTCAAGCATCTGCATGCGTTTGCCAAGGAGGTTGAACTCACCCAGGAGGAGTGGGACTACGGCATCGATTTCCTCACGAAAACCGGGCAGATCTGTTCAGACGAACGCCAGGAATTCATCCTGCTGTCGGACACGCTCGGGGTTTCGATGCTGGTCGATGCGATCAACAACCGGCGGCCGTCGGGCGCGACCGAGAACACCGTGTTCGGTCCCTTCCACGTCAAGAATGCGCCGATCCGCCGGATGGGCGACAGCATCAACCTGGACGGCAAGGGCGAAAGCTGCCTGTTCGAAGGCCGGGTGATCGACATCCACGGCGAGCCGGTAGAAGGCGCCTGTATCGATGTCTGGTCGGACAATGCCGAGGGGTTCTACGATGTGCAGAAGCCCGGCGAAATTCCGAAATGGAACAACCGCGGGCGCTTTATCACCGGTTCCGACGGTGCGTACCGGTTCACCGGCATCAAGCCGGTGAGCTATCCGATCCCGGACGACGGGCCGGTCGGCCAGATGCTCGGCCATCTCGGACGCCATCCCTACCGGCCGGCCCATGTCCATTTCATGGTGACGGCGCCGGGCCACAAGACCATCGTGACCCACACCTTCGTGGGCGATGACGCCTATCTCGCCGATGACACGGTGTTCGGCGTGAAGGAAACCCTGGTCGCGCCTTTCGAACATATCAAGGGCGAGACCGAATGGCGCTCGCCGTTCGATTTCGTCATGGTGCCGGAGGAAGCCAAGGGATAAAATCCCGGCCGTGCCCGAACTGGCTTGACGGTGCTCTAGCGGCCGGGCCAGTGGGCTTTCAGGACGTTCGGATCCGTGTCCAGATGGCCCGCGCCGATGATTTCCAGGCAATAGGGGATCGCCGGAAAAACCGTGCTCAGGCAGACGTCGATGCTCGACGGCGAGCCCGGCAGGTTGATGATGAAGGTCTTGCCGCGCACCCCGGCAGTTTGGCGCGAAAGGATCGCGGTCGGCACCTGGTCGAGGCTGCTGCGGCGCATCAGTTCGCCGAAGCCGGGAAACTCCTTGACAAGCACGGCGCGCATCGCCTCAGGGGTCAGGTCGCGCGGGGAGGGGCCTGTGCCGCCCGTGGTCAGGACCATGTCCACCCGCTGCTGGTCGCACTGCTCGATGAGCTCGTCGCGCACGCTTTCGAAGCCGTCCGGAATGACCTTGCGGGTGATGCCCATCGGGGTGATCACGGTCCTGCGCAGCCATTTTTCGATCGCCGGACCGCCGAGATCGGCATATTCGCCCCGGCTCGCGCGATCCGAGATGGTCAGGATTGTTATTCTCACTGGTTTATCCTCCAAGGGTCGACATCGAGCGTGCGATGCCGGCTGTCCGTGTATTGTCGATCTGAAAGTCGTGGCCGCGCGGCTTGTGGTAGACGGCGTCCCGGACGAGACCCTCGACGGCCGCGTTGCCGTCCGACTGTCTCAGGGCCTCTCGCAGCGAGACGCTGCCTTCCTGTCCCATGCAGGTGTAGAGCCTGCCGGTGCAGCTCAGCCGCACGCGGTTGCAGGTGGAACAGAAGTCGCAGGAGAGCGGTGTGATGAAGCCGAGCCTGCCGCCGGTTTCGCGGATGCGGACATATTTCGCCGGTCCGCCGGTCGTCTCGTCGAGCGGTTCCAGCGTCCAGCGGCGGGAAAGCTCCTCCCTCAGCCTGCCGAGCGACAGGAAACTCTCGCTCCGGCAGGTCCCGGCATCGCCCATCGGCATTTCCTCGATCAGTGTCAGGTCCATGTTGCCGGAATGCGCGAAATGGATCAGGTCGTCGACTTCGCGTTCAAACGGTCCCTGCTGGGCGACGGCATTCAGCTTGACGCGCAAGCCGGCGGCACGGGCGGCTTCGAGTCCGTCGAAAACCTTTTCGATCCGGCCCCAGCGGGTGATTTCCCGGTAACGGTCCGGATCGAGCGTGTCGAGCGAGACGTTCACCCGCCTTACGCCATATCCGGCGAGCACTTCGGCATGACGCGCGAGCAGCGAACCGTTGGTGGTCAGGGTGAGTTCGTCGAGTTCGCCGCTTGCCTGATGCCGGGAGAGGTTTTCGAACAGGCTCATGACGTTCTTGCGCACCAGCGGCTCGCCGCCGGTCAGCCGGATCTTGCGCACGCCGTTATCGATGAAGACCGTCGCGAGCCGGTAGAGTTCCTCCAGCGACAGGACGTCCCTGCGGGGCAGGAAGGTCATGTGTTCGGCCATGCAATAGGTGCAGCGCAGGTCGCACCTGTCGGTGACCGACAGGCGCAGGTAGGTCGCGGTGCGGCCGAACCGGTCCTTCAGGGCGCCGCAGGCCGGTGTCCGTTCATCCATGGGCAGCCTCCCTCGCACGATCCTGCAGGACCCGGTTGCACCAGAGCCTGACTTCGCCGAAATCCGCCGGAAGCTCGACCGCCAACTCTCCGGTGAAGGCACGCCAGTCCGGAAGGTAGGTGGGACGGACCGCGGTGAGCACGTGGATGTTCAGGTCCACGGCGCGCGCGATGACCTGCCGGAAGCCTTGTCCGTCCTGTTCGCCCTTGCCGAAACGGTTCAGGATGAGAAGGTCCGGGCCGGTCTCCAGGTCGCGCAACAGGCGCGCGGTCGCCTCGGCGAGGCCTGCCGGATCGAGCCTGCAGCCGCTCGAACCGTTGCCGAGAGGTTGGGAGATGCCGACCGTTTCGCCGGTCGACAGCAGCTCCAGGCCCATGGCCGCACAGCAGGTGTCGCCGGACATTTCCATGCGCTGAATGACGCCGGCGACGCGGAAACCGTCTTCCCGCAGGTCCTTCACCAGTTTTTCGACGAGGAGGTCGACCGGTCCGCCCTTGTCGGCGAGGATGGCCGCGCAAATGGATAGAGGCTGGGTCATCTTGTTGCAGTTCCTTCGACGGATGAGGTTTCCGGAGGCTCAGGGGGAAGATGCGGATGGCAGTCGCAGGCAAGGCCCGTCCGGTGGCAGTCCAGGTCGCGGATCAGGCCGTCGCTCAGGCCGTAGACCCAGCCGTGGATAGAGAGATCCTTGCCGCGTTTCCAGGCCGACTGGATGATCGGCGTGCGGCCGAGCGCATCGACCTGTGCGGCGATCGAGACCTCGCACAGCCGGTTCAGCCGCGTGGCGGGGTCGACAATCGCCTCCAGTTCCTTCCGGTGCTCGTCGGCGACGTCCCGGATCGGTTGCAGCCAATGGTCTACGATGCCGTGCCGGTAGCCGTCCATTGCGGCCCTGATGCCGCCGCAGCCGTAATGTCCGCAGACGATGATATGTTTCACGCCCAGGCTTTCGACCGCGAATTCCAGCACCGACAACAGGTTGAGATCGCCGCGATGCACGAGGTTGGCGACGTTGCGGTGAACGAAGACCTCGCCCGGTTCCAGTCCGGTAATCACGTTGGCCGGGACCCGGCTGTCGGAGCAGCCGATCCACAGATAGTCCGGCTGCTGCAGGGCCGAGAGCCGCTTGAAATAGTCCGGGTCGTCCCGCCGTTTGGCGGTGGCCCAGGCAAGATTGTGGTCCAGGAGGTCAGTCAGCATCACTCGGGTCCTGAAGGTCGATGCCGCGCCGCGCGGCCATACGCCGGCCGAAATTCCGCATGTCGGAGGGCGTCAGGCGGATCCGCGCGAGTGGCAGGACGATCGCGTTCTCGCAGATCAGATGACGTTTCTCGTTGGCGGCGAAGGCCTTGAAGCACTCGGCTTCTTCAGCGGTGCAGGAGCCGGCGCCTTCCGCGATGAAGCGGTCCAGAACGCCGACAATCGTCTCCGCATCGAACTGGTCCAGAGCGTGGTCCTGGCTCAGCTGGCCGAGCACGTCCTGGATCTGGTCCTCCGGCGTGGCGCGCCGCCGCAGAAGCGGGAACAGGTCTTCTTCCTCGTCAATCACATGGAGCCCGAAGTCGGCCGTCAGGAAGCTTTGCGCGGCTTTGGCCATCCCGATGTCCGCAGTGTCCTGGTCCGCGATCAGTTCAAGCACGGAACACAGGCTTCTCTGCCGGAAGTGTTCCGCGAAGATATATTCGACGGGTTCCCGGAACAAAGATGCCGGAGGTCCTTCCATGAGCGCCTTGATGGCAAGCGCCCGCTGCTCCCGATGCTTCTCCATGTGACGCCCCTCCTATTGCACAAGTGGCCCTTCGGCAGCGTTCAGATTGATGCCTGTGATCTCTGCCTCGGCGGAGAGGATGGCGATGTATTGCGAAACGGCCCGCGACCAGCTCGAAGCCTCAAGCCACGCAGCGATCCGGTCGCGAACCTGTTCGAAGGGGAGGTCCCTGCCGTCGATGCGGCGGTCGAGGGCGATGACGTGAAAGCCGAATTCCGTTTCGACGGGTTCCCTGGTTGTTGCGCCCTCCTGCAGGGCTTCCAGGGCCGTTTCGAAGGCGGGAACGGTTTCACCGCGGCCGATCTGGCCGAGCCGGCCGCCTTCGTCCTTCGACGCGCAGGCGGAATAGGTTGCAGCGGCTTCGGAAAAGCCTGCCAGGTCGACGGCAAGATACCGGCACAGGGTCTCCGCCTGCTCGCGGGCCTTCCTGCGTGCATCCGCATCCTCCGGCCGGGCTGCCAGAAGGATGTGTCTTGCCTCGTAGAGCGGCGCTGTCGTGAATTTCCGCCGGTTCTTGTCGAAATACCGCCGGCACTCCCCCTCGGAGGCCTGCGGCACGTCGACTTGCCTTTCGATCAGTGCGCGGATCAGGGCATCTTCGCCAGTCTCCTGTCGTCCTTCCGCGTCCGCTTCGGGTGCGGCGCAGACCTTCAGGCGGCTTGCCTCCTGGACCAGGAGTTCGCGGATGACGAGGGCCCTGGCCGCGCTTCTGACGGCGTCTCCCGGGGTCTTCGCCGGATGGTTCTGGGCTTCCGCCAGGATGGTTTCTTCCGGGACGACGATGCCGTTGACGGTGACTTCCCTTGTGACCGGCGCGGCCTTCGGCGGCACTCTTGTATCCGGCTCGACATATCCGGAATAGCGGGTTTCCGGGGCGCCCTGACCGGCAGGGCGCTCCTTCACTGTCGGGTTCTGGTAGATCGTTGCCATTGTCTCACTCCGCGGGCATGCGAACCGTCGAGGACCGCGGTTTGCGGGCGCGGACGACCTGGTATCCCGGCCGCCAGAGATAGCGGACGGGTGCGCTCAGCATGTGCACCAGCCGGGTGAACGGGAAGAGCAGCAGGATCGTCAGGCCGAGCACCAGGTGCAGCTTGAAGACGATCGACGCATCCGCCACGTATCCCGAAGCGTCCGGGTTGAAGGTGAAAATGCCTTGCGCCCAGCTCATGAACTTGACCATCTCGTGTCCGTCGAGGTGCTGGAGTGAGACCGGAATGGTCGCCAGTCCGAGCAGGAGCTGGATCCACAGAAGGATGATGATCAGCGTGTCCGACGTGCTGGAGGCCGCCCGCACGCGCGCGTCGTAGAGACGGCGGTGAACCAGAAGCGTCGCGCCGACAATCGCCATGATGCCGGCGATGCCGCCGGCGACGATCGCCAGGAGCTGCTTGGCGCCGTGGCTGATGCCGACTGCGTCGAAGATCGCAATCGGCGTCAGCAGGCCGACCAGATGGCCGACGAAGATCACCAGCACGCCGACATGGAAGAGCACCGAACCGACCACGAGCTGCTTGCGTCTGAGCAACTGGCTGGAACCGGACCGCCAGGTGTAGGGCTCCCGGTCGTAGCGGACGACGGTTCCGAGGATCAGCACCGCCAGGGCGATATAGGGATAGATCCCGAAGAGAAGCGTATTGAGGTAACCGGACATGACAGTTCCTCCTAGTGGGTTGGTTGCTGGGCCGGAGCGTCCGGCTTGCGGGTGTGGGCGCGAAGCTGGCGCTGCAGCCGGTCGGGGCCGCAGGCGTTTTCACCGGCGTTGCCGCCGAAGGTGACGGCTTCCTCTTCCCAGATCTCGTCCAGGGCGCCGAGGTCGTTCGGGTCGTCCTCGGGCTGGCCGAGCAGTTCATCGACGAGGCCGCGGTCCGGCTTTCCCAGGGCAAGGCTTTCCAGGATGGCGAAGGCGTTCCCGTAGATCGACTTGCGCTTGCGTAGCCGTTCCTTGAGTGCGACCAGAATATGGGCGGTCTGGCCGAGCAGGTCGGCAGCTTCCGCTTCCGGCCTGAGCGACAGGTATTCCAGGAAGAGTGGCAGGTAGTCGGGCAGCTCGCGGCTGCCGACCTCGAAGCCGCCGTCTTCATAGGTCGCCATCAGGTCGACCATGGCCTGGCCGCGATCCCGGCTCTCGCCGTGCACATGCTCGAAGAGGTGCAGGGACAGTGCCCTTGTCCTGTCGAACAGCATCACGTAGCGCTCCTGGGCGTCGTAAAGATCCCGGTCGCTCAGGTCCTCGATGAGGGCCACGAGAAGAGCCTGCGCCTTGTCGCCGAGACCCGGTTCCGCCCTGACCGCGGCGATCAGGTCCGGAGCTGCTTCTTTCAGCTCCCGCGTCGGATAGCTGAGAGCCAGCGACACGATCTTGTAGATCCGGTTCATCATGCGTGTTCCTTGAAGATGTCGGTCGGGGTCTGCACCGTCTTGGTGCGCTTTGCGCCGAACAGGTCGTTTTCGCTGGAGCCGCCGGAGCAGCCGTTGCCGAAGGAGAAGCCGCAGGAACCTCTGACGTCATAGGCGTCCTCGCCGATCTCGCGGTGGCTCGTCGGGATGACGAAGCGGTCCTCGTAATTGGCGATTGCCATGACCTGGTACATCTCCTCGATCATCCGGCCGGTCATGCCGACACGTTCCGCGACAGTCTCGTCGATGACGCCGTCGACGCTCCTGGCGCGCATATAGGCGCGCATGGCAAGCATGCGTTCCAGGCCGGAGATGACCGGCTCTTCCTTGCCGGCGGTCAGGAGATTGGCGAGATACCGGACCGGGATCCGCATGGAGCGGACATCGGGCATCGCCCCGTCGACACCGATCTTGCCGGCCTCCGCGGCGGACTGGATCGGCGAGAGCGGCGGGATGTACCAGACCATGGGCAGGGTCCGGTATTCCGGGTGCAGCGGGAAGGCGACCCTCCAGTCGATGGCCATCTTGTAGACCGGCGAGCGTTTGGCGGCCTCCAGCCAGGCATCGGGCACGCCGTCCCTGCGGGCCTGTTCAATGACCTCCGGATCGTTCGGATCGAGGAAGATCCCGAGCTGCTTTTCGTAGAGGTCCTGCTCGTCTCCGGCCGAGGCGGCTTCCTCGATGCGATCCGCATCGTAGAGGATCACGCCGAGATAGCGGATGCGCCCGACGCAGGTTTCCGAACAGACCGTCGGCTGGCCCGCCTCGATGCGCGGATAGCAGAAGACGCATTTCTCGGATTTGCCGGAAGACCAGTTGTAGTAGATCTTCTTGTAGGGGCAGCCGGAGACACACATCCGCCAGCCACGGCACTTCTCCTGGTCGATGAGGACGATGCCGTCGTCCTCACGCTTGTAGATCGCACCGGACGGGCAGGCCGCCACGCAGGCCGGGTTGAGGCAGTGCTCGCACAGGCGTGGCAGATACATCATGAAGGTGTTTTCGAACTGGCCGTAGATGTCCTTCTGGACACCCTCGAAGTTCACGTCCTTCGACCGCTTGGAGAATTCCCCGCCGAGGATTTCCTCCCAGTTGGGACCCCATTCGATCTTTTCCATCCGTTCGCCGGAGATCTGCGAGCGCGGCCTTGCCGTCGGCATGGTCTGGCTTTCGCCGGCGGTCTGCAGGTGGCCGTAGTCGAAATCGAACGGTTCGTAGTAGTCGTCGATTTCCGGCAGGTCCGGGTTGGCGAAGATATTGGCCAGGATGCGCCACTTGGCTCCCATCTTCGGCTGGATCTTGCCGTTCCTTTTGCGCACCCAGCCGCCGTTCCACTTCTTCTGGTTCTCCCATTCCTTGGGATAGCCGATGCCGGGCTTGGTCTCGACGTTGTTGAACCAGGCGTATTCGACGCCCTCGCGATTGGTCCAGACGTTCTTGCAGGTGACGGAACAGGTGTGACAGCCGATGCATTTGTCGAGGTTCAGCACCATTCCGATTTGAGCGCGGATCTTCATTCTGCCGCCTCCTTGTTCACTGCGGTGGTTTCCCGGTACGGGCCTTCCATCCAGTCGACCTCGTTGAGCTTGCGCACCACGACGAATTCGTCGCGGTTGGAGCCGACCGTGCCGTAGTAGTTGAAGCCGTAGGCTTGCTGGGCGTAGCCGCCGATCATGTGGGTCGGCTTGGTGATCGCCCGGGTGACGGAGTTGTGAATGCCACCGCGCTGGCCGGTGAGCTGCGAGCCCGGCGTGTTCACGATCTTCTCCTGGGCGTGATACATGAAGATGGTGCCGTCCTTCATGCGCTGGGAGACAACGGCCCGGGCGACGATCGCCCCGTTGACGTTGTAGACCTCCACCCAGTCGTTATCGACGAGACCGGCCCTCGCGGCATCGGTCTCTGAGATCCAGACCACCGGCCCGCCCCGGTTCAGCGTCAGCATCAGCAGGTTGTCGGTATAGGTGGAATGAATGCCCCATTTCTGGTGCGGGGTGATGAAGTTCAGAACCACCTGTTTTGCACCTTCCCCCTTGGCCTCGATCGCCGGGGTGACGCTCTTGGTGTCGATGGGCGGCCGGTAGACGCAGAAGCCCTCGCCGAAGGCGCGCATCCACAGGTGATCCTGATAGAGCTGCTGACGGCCGGTCAGCGTGCGCCACGGGATCAGCTCGTGGACGTTGGTGTAGCAGGCGTTGTAGCAGACCTTCTCCGATTCCAGGCCCGACCAGGTCGGCGAGGAGATGATCTTGCGCGGTTGGGAGACGATGTCGCGGAAACGGATCTTCTCATCTTCCTTGGGTATTGCGAGATGCGTGTGATCGCGTCCGGTGGCCTTCGACAGCGCCTCCCAGGCCTTGACGGCGACTTCGCCGTTGGTTTCAGGGGCCAGCGACAGGATGACTTCCGTTGCGTCGATGTCGCTTTCGATCCGGGGTCGGCCCTTGGTTGGGCCTTCCTCGGTGACGACGCCGTTCAGTTTGCCGAGCAGTTCGACCTCGTGCTCGGTGTTCCAGGTGATGCCCTTGCCGCCGTTGCCGAGCTTGTCCATCAGCGGACCCAGCGCCGTGAAGCGCTTGTAGAGGTTCGGATAGTCGCGCTCGACCACCGCGACCGCCGGCATGGTCTTGCCGGGCAGCGGCTCTGTTTCGCCTTTCTTCCATTCTTTGACGTCGAAGGGCTGGGCGAGCTCGCCCGCTGTGTCGTGCAGGATCGGCACCATGACCACATCCTTCTCGACACCGAGGATTTCCGGGGCAACCTCGGAGAACTTTCGGGCGATGCCCTTGAAGATCTCCCAGTCGCTGCGGGCTTCCCAGGCCGGATCCGCCGCGCTGGTCAGCGGGTGGATGAAGGGGTGCATGTCGGAGGTGTTGAGGTCGTTCTTCTCGTACCAGGTAGCCGTCGGCAGAACGATGTCGGAATAGACGCAGGTGGTCGACATGCGGAAGTCGAGCGTGACCAGCAGGTCGAGCTTTCCTTCCGGCGCCTCGTCATGCCACTTCACTTCCTTGGAGCGCTCCAGGCCCTCGGGCCCGAGATCCTTGCCCATGACGCCATGGGACGTGCCGAGCAGGTGCTTGAGGAAATACTCGTGGCCCTTGCCGGAAGACCCCAGCAGATTGGAGCGCCAGACGAACATGTTGCGCGGCCAGTTGTGCGCGTCGTCCGGGTCTTCGCAGGACATCTGCAGCTCGCCGGATTTCAGGGCGTTCGCCACGTAGTCCTTCGCTTCGACGCCGGCGGCTTCGGCTGCCTTTGCGACGTCCAGCGGGTTGGTCTTCAGCTGCGGAGCCGACGGCAGCCAGCCCATGCGTTCCGCCTTGATGTTGTAGTCGATCAGCGCGGCGTCCCAGTCTCCGTCCGGGGCGGTCGGCGACAGGATCTCGTCCACCTTCAGCGTTTCGTAGCGCCACTGGTCGGTGTGCGCGTAGAAGAAGGAGGTGGAATTCATCTGCCGCGGCGGGCGCGACCAGTCGAGACCGAAGGCCAGCGGCAGCCAGCCGGTCTGCGGGCGCAGCTTTTCCTGGCCGACATAATGGCTCCAGCCGCCGCCGGACTGGCCGATGCAGCCGCACATGATCAGGAGGTTCATGATCCCCCGATAGTTCATGTCCATGTGGTACCAGTGGTTCAGACCGGCACCCAGGATGACCATCGAGCGGCCGTTGGTCTTCTCCGCGTTGGTGGCGAATTCGCGGGCGACCGTGACGATGTGGTCGCGCGGCACGCCGGTGATCTTCTCCGCCCAGGCCGGCGTGTAGGGCAGGTTGTCGTCATAAGACGATGCTGTCGTGCCGTCCTTCAGGCCCCGGTCGAGGCCGTAATTGGCGACGAACAGGTCGAAGACGGTCGCGACCAGGGCTTCCCCGTCCGCCAGCTTCACCTTCTTCGCCGGAACGGAGCGTACCAGAACGCTGTCGTGATCGGTGCCTTCGAAGAAGTCATGCTCACGGTTGCCGAAATAGGGGAAGGCGACCGGGGCGATCTCGTCGTGATCGCCGTCCTGGATCAGGCTCATCCTGAGGTCGACGTCGCCGCCGGACCCGTCTTTCTGTTCCAGGTTCCACTTGCCCTTCTCACCCCAGCGGAACCCGATGGAGCCGTGCGGTGCGACGGTCTTGCCGGACTTGGCGTCGATGGCGACGGTCTTCCAGTCCGGATTGTTGTCCTCGCCGAGCGCACCTTCGAATTCGGACGCCCTGAGCAGCCGGTCGGGCACAAGGTGGCCGTTTTTCGCAACCAGGCGGACGAGCATCGGCATGTCGGTGTAGCGCCGGCAATAGTCCTCGAAATAGCCCGCCTGACGCTCGAGATGGTATTCGCGCAGGATCACGTGGCCGAGCGCCATGGCAAGCGCCGCGTCGGTGCCCTGCTTGGGGTGCAGCCACAGATCGGAGAACTTGGCGGCTTCCGAATAGTCCGGCGAGACGACGACGGACTTGGTGCCCTTGTAGCGGACCTCGGTATAGAAATGCGCGTCGGGCGTCCGGGTCTGCGGGACGTTCGAACCCCACAGCATCAGGAAGCCGGCATTGTACCAGTCGGCCGATTCAGGCACGTCGGTCTGTTCGCCCCAGGTCATCGGCGAAGCCGGCGGCAGGTCGCAATACCAGTCGTAGAACGACATGCAGGTGCCGCCGAGAAGCGACAGGTAGCGCGAGCCTGCGGCGTAGGAGACCATGGACATGGCCGGAATCGGCGAGAAGCCGATGACCCGGTCCGGGCCCCACTTCTTCGCCGTATAGGCGTTGGCGGCGGCGACGATCTCGTTGACCTCGTCCCAGCTTGCGCGCACGAAGCCGCCGAGGCCGCGGACCTTGATGTACTCGGACCGCTTGGCCGGATCCTCCTGGATCGCCGTCCAAGCGCCGATGGGTGTCTTGACCGCGCGTTCCTTGCGCCACAGCTTGAGCAGCCGGGAGCGGATGAGCGGATATTTCACCCGGTTGGCGGAATACATGTACCAGGAGTAGCTGGCGCCGCGCGAGCAGCCGCGCGGCTCGTGGTTGGGAAGATCCGGGCGCGTCCGGGGATAGTCGGTCTGCTGGGTTTCCCAGGTGACGATCCCGCCCTTCACATAGATCTTCCAGGAGCAGGAGCCCGTGCAGTTGGCGCCGTGGGTGGAGCGGACGATCTTGTCGTGCTGCCAGCGCTTTCTGTAGCTGTCTTCCCAGGCCCTGCTTTCGTTCGTCGTGACGCCGTGTCCGCCGGAGAAGGGTTGAGGCTTCTTCTCCGACAGGAAATTCAGGCGGTCTAACAGGTGTGACATTTACTCAATCCTCTCCCGTGGACGCGTCGGCTCAGCAGGGAACCGGCGCGTTTTTGCGGCTGTAGAAAACCCAGGTGATGACGACGCAGACGACGTAGAACCCGAGGAAGGTCCACAATGCGCCGTGCGGGGCGCCGGTCATGGAGATCGACGTGCCGTAGGCTTTCGGGATGAAAAAGGCGCCATAGGCGGCAATGGCCGAGGTGAAGGCGATGATCGCGGAGCTTTCCAGCTCGGACTGCTTCAGCGTGGCGGCATCGTCCAGCTGCGGCATCAACCGCGGCACTTCCCGGCGCATGATCGTGGGGATCATCTGGAAGGTGGAGGCGTTGCCGACACCGGTCAGGAAGAACAGCGCCATGAAGCAGGCGAAGAAGCCCCAGAAGTTGCCGCCCTGGCCGTCGACCGGCAGGAAGAAGACCACGCCGTAGACCGCGACGATCATGCCGAGGAAGGTCCAGAAGGTGACCCGGCCGCCGCCGAACTTGTCGGAGACCCAGCCTGTCGCAGCACGGCTCAGGGCGCCGACGAGCGGGCCGAGGAAGGCAAACTGCAAGACATCGACATCCGGGAACTGGGTCTTCATCAGCAGCGGGAACCCGGCGGAATAGCCGATAAAGCTGCCGAAGGTCCCGGTATAGAGGATGCACATGATCCAGTTGTGCTTGCGGGTGAAGATGATCGACTGTTCGGCGAAGCTGGCGCGGGCGCTGGCGATGTCGTTCATGCCGAACCAGGCGGCGACGGTGGAGAGCGCGATGAACGGAACCCAGATGTAGCCGGCGTTCTGAAGCCACAGCATGCCGCCGTCGCTGAGCGTCTGTGGTTCACCGCCGATTGAGCCGAAGACACCCATGGTGATGACCAGCGGAACGACGAACTGCATGACCGAAACGCCCAGGTTTCCGAGGCCGGCGTTCAGCGCCAGTGCGTTGCCTTTGGTCTTCTTCGGATAGAAATAGGCGATATTGGCCATCGAGGAGGCGAAGTTGCCGCCGCCGAAGCCGCACATCAGCGCCAGGACCAAGAAGGTCACGTAGGACGTTTCCGGGTCCTGAATGGCGAAGCCGATCCCGAGTGCGGGAAGCAGCAGGGAGGCTGTGGACAGGGTCGTCCACTTCCGGCCGCCGAAAATCGGGATCATGAAGCTGTAGAAGATGCGCAGCGTGGCGCCCGAAAGACCGGGCAGGGCCGCCAGCCAGAAGCGTTCGCCGACGGAGAAGTCGAAGCCGATCGCCGGCATTTTCGCGACCACCACCGACCAGACCATCCAGACGGAGAAGGCGAGCAGCAGGCAGGGAATGGAAATCCAGAGATTGCGCGTCGCGATCGCCTGGCCCCTGGTTTCCCAGAATGCCGGGTCTTCCGGACGCCAGTCGGTCAGAGTGTGCCCTTTTTGGCCGGGCCCGGCCGTTGCGGTTGCCATTGGAGTGTTCCTAGTTTGCGGATTGGGAGGCGGGCCGGTTGGCAGCGGCCCGCCGGGTCAGGTCAGTGGACAGGGCTGGGGCGCTCGCTGCCGACGGCCTGACCAGCTTGTTGAGACGGTCTGGCAAGCGGTTGTTCGGGAAGGTCGGAAAGGGTCTTTTCCTCTTCCAGTGCCGGGTAGCGCTTCTTTTCCATCCGGCGGATCGCGACGTGCATCCAGACCGTGGAGACCGCGACCAGAACGAACATCAGCATGTAGGGGGCGGTCCAGACACCGGTCGCATCCAGCAGGATCCCGAAGGCGATCGGCAGGAAGAAGCCGCCGAGACCGCCGATCATGCCGACCAGGCCGCCGACCGCGCCGACATGGTGCGGGTAGTAGACCGGGATATGCTTGTAGACGGCCGCCTTGCCGAGGCTCATGACGAAGCCGAGCAGGACGGTGAGGGCGACGAACAGCATTAGGCCGACACCGAAATTGAACTCGATGGTCTCGGAAATGCCCTGAACGGTGTAGTGGGTCTGCGGATAGCTCATGACGAACAGGCAGGCCAGCGAAACGATGAAGGTGAAGTACATGACGAAGCGCGCACCCCACTTGTCCGACATCCAGCCCCCCAGCGCGCGGAACACGGAACCGGGCAGGGAATAGAGGCCGGCGAACACGCCCGCGGTGGTCAGTTCCAGGCCATAGGCGCCGACATAGTAGCGCGGCAGGAAGGAAGCGAGCGCGACGAAGCCGCCGAAAACGAAGAAGTAGTAGGTGGCGAAGCGCCAGACCTGGACATTCTTCAGCGGAGCGAGCTGCTCGGCAGCCGAAACGGCCGAGGCCCCGGTCTTCTTGCGCGCGGCCTGCGCGGGGTCGTCCTTCGACAGCACGTAGAAGAGCACGGCCGTAGCGGCCAGAACGATGGCGTAGACCCGGGCGGTGCCTTCCCAGCCCAGCGCGACGACCAGGAACGGTGCCGCGAAGTTGGTGACGGCCGCACCGACGTTGCCGGCGCCGAAGATCCCGAGCGCGGTTCCCTGCTTTTCCTTCTCGAACCACTGGGAGACATAGGCGACGCCGATGATGAAGGAGCCGCCTGCGAGCCCGAGGCCGAGCGCGGCCAGCAGGAAGATCTCGTAGGTTTGAACCGAGGTCAGCAGCCAGACGCAGACCGCGGTGATCAGCATCTGGAGCGGAAACATCAGCCGTCCGCCGAATTGTTCGGTCCAGACGCCGAGGAAGATCCGGCTGACCGAGCCGGTGAGCACTGGCGTTGCCACGAGGAGGCCGAACTGGGTATCGGACAGCCCGAGTTCGCCCTTGATCTTCACGCCGATGATCGAAAAAATGGTCCAGACAGCGAAGCACACCGTGAAAGCGAATGTGCTCAAGCCGAGCGCCCTGTATTGGTCCGAGCGCGTAACCCCTTCCAGCGAGTGCATGGTACAAGCCCCTTTTTTGACAGCACCAAGGTGGCGCTGTTTGAATGAAGGTGAGGCCAGAGTGCTGCCTGTCCGGGATTTTGAGTTGATTTTTGTCAAATCGACAGGGCAATTCCGAAGAAACAAACCCGGCGGGAACCAAGATCAAAAATTGAAGAAAACAAAAGCAAGATTGCGGATTGCCTCAGGCAATCGACTGAGTTACTTCTGCCAATCGGGAGCTTGATAATTATCAAGAGGGAGACGGTATGCGCACCGGTGATTTGGAAGTGGTCAGGGCTCTGAGGCTGTTCCGCAGCATGAGTGAGCGGGCCTTCGAAGATCTGGTGCAGGCCGCCTATGTCCAGAATTTTCCCGCCCAGCTCGATCTGATCCATGAGGGGGAACCGGCGGATTTTCTCTATGTCGTTCTGGAAGGCTGCGTGGAACTCTACGCCAATTCGAACGGCCGGTCCGCGACCATGGGCATGGTGTCTCCGGTCGGGACGTTCATCCTTGCGGCGGTTCTGAAGGACGCAGTCTATCTGATGTCGGCGCGCACCTGCGAGCGCTCCAAGCTGTTGCTGATCCCGTCGGAAAACGTGCGCGCGGCCTTCCATCGCGACGAGGCGTTTTCGCACGCGATCATCATCGAGCTGGCCGATTGCTACCGGACGGTCGTGAAGGAACACAAGAACCTGAAACTGCGCTCCGGCGTGGAGCGCCTGGCGAACAGGCTGCTTCATTACCACAGGGTGCAGGGCGGCAACGGCCATGTCGTGTTGCCTTACGACAAGAAACTGCTTGCCTCCATGCTGGCCATGACACCGGAAAACCTCTCGCGGGCCTTCAACACGCTGAAGCCCTACGGCGTCGAGGTCAACGGCGCGGAAATCAGCTTCAACGATCTGAAGGCGCTCGAGACCCTGGCCAAGCCGAATTCGCTGATCGACGACCGGTCGATCTAGAGGCCGGACGGGACTTCACCCCGAATACCTTCCCAACGCTTCAGAAACTTGCCCGGATCGATCCCCGCCGTCGCCAGGCTGCGGGCGGCGATCTGGCGGTTCATGTCTTCGAGGTTTTTGAGACCGGCGTAAAAGGGTGGGACCGGCGGCGACACGATTGCGCCCATGCGGGTGACCTTCAGCATGGCTTCCAGATGACCTTCGTGAAGCGGCGCTTCGCGCGCCACGAGGACCAGCGGGCGGCGTTCCTTCAGGGTGACGTCTGCCGCGCGGGCCAGCAGTCCTTCGCCCGTGCCGTAGGCGATAGAAGCCAGGCTGCGCATGGAACAGGGAACCACGACCATCGCACCCGCCTCGAAGGAGCCGCTCGCGATCGGGGCGGCGAGATCGGTCGGGGCGAAGTCCTGCGTCGCGAGTTTCCGGATTTCCTCGCGGGCGATGGCACCGAGTTCGTGGCGGATCGACAGTTCGGCACTGGCGGTGACGGTCACGAAGCATTCGATTCCCAGCTCCGACAGGATCCTGAGTGTCTCCACGGCAATAGCCGCACCGGACGCGCCCGAGATCCCGACAATGACGCGTTGAACCGGATTCATCTGACCAGGGCTCCCGGACAGCCGGCATGCGCGAGACCGGCCAGAAGTTCCTCGGCACGGGCTTCCACATTCTCCGGCATCTCCAGTTTCCTGGCGAAGGGGCGGCCGGTTTCCGTGCCGATCTTCACCGTCGCGTCGATGCCGAGCTTGCCGCCCAGCCCCTCGCGCGGGCTGGCGAAATCGAGCTGGTCGACCGGTGTGCCTTCCAGAACCATCAGGTCGCGCTCAGGATCGGAGCGGGTCGCCACCGCCCACATGACTTCGTCCCAGTTGCGGATGTCGATGTCGGGATCGACGGCGATGACATATTTGGTCATGGAGAACTGCGGCAGCAGCGACCAGAAACCCATCATCGCGCGCCGCGCCTGTCCTGGATAACTCTTGTCCAGCGCCAGGATGGCGACCCGGTAGGAACAGGTGGCCGGCGGCAGGAAGACGTCGACGATTTCCGGGATCGCCTGCTTCAGGACGGGGCGGAACAGGTCGGTCATCGCCTCGCCGATCACGGAGGGCTCGTCCGGCGCCCGGCCGGTGAAGGTCGACAGATAGACCGCGTCGTCGCGCATGCGCAGCGCGCGCAGGCGGAAGAGCGGGTAGAGGGCGGGATCGTTGTAATAGCCCGTGTGATCGCCGAACGGTCCCTCCAGTGCCGTCTCCTCCGGGTGGACTTCGCCTTCCAGAACGATTTCGGCGCTCGCCGGTATATGCAGGCCGATCGTGGTGCAGGGCGCGAGGCGGGCAGGAGACCCGTTGAAGATCCCTGCCAGCGCGAGCTCGCTGATATTTCCCGGAGCCGGAATGACGGCGGAAAGCAATGTGGCGGGATCGCAGCCGATGACGACGGCGACGGGCATGACCTTTCCCGCGTTCCGCCACTGCCGGTAATGCTGCGCGCCGCCGCGGAAGGGCAGCCAGCGGAGAATGGCCGTGTCCGGCCCCAGGACCTGCACCCGGTAGATGCCGAGATTATAGTGCCCCGGATCGTCCGCGCCCGGTGGCCGGGTCACCACGGCGCCCCAGGTGATCAGGGGACTTGCGTCCTCAGGCCAGCAGGTCTGGACGGGAAGTCGGGTGAGGTCGGGCTTGACGGTCTTCAGGCGCTTGTCGCCGGAGATCCGTTTCGGACGCGTGTTCAGACCGGCTTTGGCGACCGGAAACAGTTTATACGTCTCGCGCAGCGAGGCAGGCGGCGAGGGCGCGCGCAGGGCAGCCAGGAATTCCCCGAGCTGTGGCAGGTGTTCGGGGTGAGTTCCCAAGCCGTTGGCGACCCTTCTGCGGGTGCCGAACAGATTGACCAGAAGAGGTGCGGCAAATTGCTTCACGCCCTGTTTTGCAGGTGTCTCGAGGAGGAGGGCGGGCCCTTCGCGTTCGATCACTTTCCGGTGCAGGGCGGTCGCCTCAAGGTCCACGTTTACAGGGTCGCGGACATGCACAAGCTCTCGGGCCTCCGACAGAAAAGCCAGAAATTCCTGAAGGTTACGGAACGGGGGCAGGTCGCGGCCGGACATGGCGTGGTCGGGTGGGACGGAGAGACGAAGGCGGCAGGTCGGTGCCGGTACAGTCTGCGGGTTAGCGGGAAAGAGGCCGGACGAGCCTTGATTAAAGTCAAGTCTCGCCTCTCCGGATTCAGAATAGGGTCTCAGCCGGAAAGTGAGACCCACATGCCAGACCGCCAAGCTGTTTCCCACCCAGACCTCAGTCTCCCACCCTTTGTTTCCACCCTGATCGCGCCGTTGCCGAGGATGCCGATGGAGGCGCTGCTGTCGGTCTTCACCCGCCGCCTGGTGGCACGGCGGCCGGACCTTGTGCGACGGCTCGGCGCCGTGATCCATGTGCCGATCGCGATCGTTCCCGACGACATGCCACATGCGTTCCTCCTGAGGCTCGACGTGGAGGACTCGAAGGTCACGATCTGCGACAAGCGCAGGATCGGCAATGCGCAGGCTGTGATCCGGGCGCCGTTTCTCGTCCTTCTCGGGCTTCTCGACGGCACGTATGACGGCGATGCGCTGTTTTTCTCCAGGGACCTCAGGATCGAAGGCAGGACCGAGTATGTGCTTGCCCTGCGCAACACGCTGGAAGAAGCGGATCTGACGCCGGGCGAGTTTTTCGGCCTGACCGATCCTTCCGCGCGGCGGGTCAACGATATCAGCGGCTGGTTCCTCGAACAGGTCCGACGGTTCGCAGCCATTTCCGCGGAACGCCGCAATACGGTCACGGCACGCCGCTCATGACGTCGATGACGGACAATCGGATGGAGCTTGTCTGCCCTGCGGGGACACCTGCCGCCCTGCGCGCCGCGGCGGATGCGGGCGCCGACGCGATCTATTGCGGCTTCGCCGACGAGACCAACGCCCGCAATTTTCCCGGTCTGAATTTCTCGCCGGAGGAGCTTGCCGCTGGGGTCGTGCATGCCCACAAGCGCGGCGCGAAGGTTCTGGTTGCGGTCAACACCTTCGCGCGGGCGGGCGATATCCGGTTGTGGCAAAATGCGGTCGACACAGCCGCCGCTTGCGGCGCCGATGCGGTCATCGCGGCCGACATCGCCGTCCTGGACCATGCCGCGTCCCGGCATCCGGACCTGCGCCTGCACCTCTCCGTCCAGGCCGCGGCCAATACGCCGGAAGCGATCCGCTTTTACACCGAGACCTTCGGGGTCAAGCGTGTCGTGCTTCCGCGGGTCCTGAGCGTCCCGGAAATCGCGGCGCTCAACCGCGAGATCGACGTGGAAACGGAGGTCTTCGTCTTCGGCGGGCTGTGCGTGATGACGGAAGGGCGTTGCTCGCTGTCGTCCTATGCCACCGGCAAGTCGCCCAACCTGACCGGGGTTTGCTCGCCGCCGGATCACGTCGATTACGCGGAAGACGAGGCGGGCCGGATGAAGGCCCGGCTGGGCGGCTTCACCATCGACTGTTTCGAAAACGGCGAGCCCGCCGGCTATCCCACCCTGTGCAAGGGGCGCTTCTCGGCGCTGGGGCGCACCGGTTATCTCTTCGAGGACCCGGTCAGCCTGAACGCGTTCGAACTGCTGGAGGATCTCGCCAAAGCCGGGGTGAGAGCCCTCAAGATCGAAGGCCGGCAGCGCGGCAAGGCCTATATCGCCGGGGTCGTCGGTGCCTTTCGCAAGGCGGTTGACGGGCTGTCCGGCGGAGCCGATGCCAGTGCTGCCATCGCGGCGCTGAAGGCAATGTCCGAAGGCGGGCAGCAGACGACCGGTTCCTATAAAAAGACGTGGCGGTGACCGATGGCGGATCGTTCCCGGATAGAGCTTGCCCTGGGGCCGTGCCTGTTCAACTGGCCGGCGGACAGGCTTCTGGATTTCTACAAGCGGATCGCGGCGGAAGCGCCGGTCGACCGCGTCTACCTGGGCGAGGTCGTCTGCGGCAAGCGCATGCCGTTCAACGATCCCGTCTGGCCGGAAGCGATCGAGGCTCTGACGCGGGCCGGCAAGGAGGCGGTGCTCTCCACCCTCGCGCAGCCGGTCAACAAGCGGGAACGGGAAATCCTGCGCCAGCAGGCATCCTACGACCTGCCGATCGAGATCAACGACATGTCGATGGTGCCCGCCTGTTCGGGACGGAGCTTCACGGCCGGTCCCTTCCTCAACATCTACAACGAAGCCAGCCTCGGCTTTCTGGCGGGCCGGGGGGCGGTTTCCTGGTGTCCGCCGGTCGAGCTGCCTCTGGAGTCGATCCAGAAGATCGCGGCGCTGGTGCCGGACGTCGAAACGGAACTCTTCGCCTTCGGGCGGCTGCCGCTCGCCCTGTCCTCGCGCTGCTACCACGCGCGCGCCCACGGTCTCAGGAAGGACGCCTGCCAGTTCATCTGCGACCGGGATCCGGACGGCATGGATGTGGCGACGCTGGACGGCCGGCGCTTCCTTGCCGCGAACGGCATTCAGACACTGTCCGACGCCTGCCATTTCGCAGGCCTGGCAGCCGGTCATCTGACCGCCATCGGCGTCCGCAGGCTGCGGCTGTCTCCGCACAGTGTCGACATGGTTGCGGTGAGCGGATTGTTCCGGCGGTTTCTGGACGGGCTGATCGATGCGGGCGAACTGGAAGCGGAGCTGGAGGATCTGAACCTGCCCGGTCCGCTCTGCAATGCCTATCTCACAGGGGAGCCAGGATGGAAGAAGACGGCGATCCGGTTCTGATGGCCGGAGAGGATCGGTCCGACGGGGACCTGCTGGAGCACATTCACCGCAAGCTTGCCGGTCTGGATATGCCTTGCACCTGCAAGGAGCAACTGGACCGGACCATCGTGGCGATCGAAGCCTGGCAGAAGTTGAAGACGCGCAGGGACCTGATCCGCACGATCGAGATGGACTACCGGCATCTCGTCTCCGGGGTTTCCTTCCTGTCGGAGCTTGCCGACCTGGGGCACCAGGAGCTCACCGCGCAGGACATGTACGATCATGCCGAAAGCCTGAAATTCCTGGCCGATCTGGCGGACCGCTGCGCCCGCAGCCTGACCGGGCTCGCGCGGGTCACGGCACCGGAATGACTGCCGCATGCGGCCGCGGATAAATTCATCCCGAGTTTTCCAGCCGCAAACGGCATTCCACCAAAAGACGGTTCGAAAGAGGAACAATCGGTCCGATTCCGCGTGGACATCGGCTGCAATTTTCTTCTTAAATGGGCCTGTAGAGGAGGAATTTTATCTCGTCCGCAGGTGATCCGCATTGCGATGCGGAAATGGCATGGGCATCGACCGTCGCCTGCCGGACTTTTTGTGACCGTGACCCGCGCAACTGAAAGTCTGGCAATGGCAGATTACGAACTGATCAAGAAGGAACTCGATGGAATTGCGCTTGAAGACAATCCCCGGCTGGTCCAGGCCAAGAGCAGGGATTTCTACTGGTACTCTCCGGTTCTCAAGGCCCAGCTCGAACATGTGACCGGCGACCTGATCGCTTCGCCTAAAAGCGAGGAAGAAGTCATCCGGATTCTCAGGACCGCCCATGCCCACGGCGTTCCGGTGACGGCGCGCGGCGGGGGCACGGGCAACTACGGCCAGGCCATGCCGCTGTCCGGCGGGATCGTGCTCGACATGTCCAAGATGGATGCGGTCAAGGAAATCCATCCGGGCCGGGTGATCTGCGAGCCGGGCGTCATCATCGCCCAGCTCGACAAGCAGACCAGGACCCATTCGGGACAGGAACTGCGCTTTCATCCGTCCACGGCCAAGACGGCGACCATCGGCGGGTTCATCGCCGGCGGATCGGGCGGCGTGGGCTCGGTGACCTGGGGCGGCTTGCGGGATCTCGGCAACATCCTGCGCCTGCGCATCGTGACCATGGAAGCGGAGCCGCGGGTGATGGAGCTGTCTACGTGGGACCTGCAGAAGGTCAGCCATGCCTACGGCACCAACGGGATCATCACGGAAGTCGAAATGCCGCTCGCCCCGGCCTATGACTGGGTGGACGTCATCGTCGGCCACGAGACCTTCATGGACGCGGTCATGTTCGCCGACAAGGTGGCGCGGAGCAACGGGCTCCTGCTGAAGGAGGTCGCGCCGATCGCGGCTCCCATTCCCTTCGACTATTTCACCCGGCACAAGCCCTGGCTGAAGGAGGGCGAAGCGGTCACCGTGCTGATGATCGCCCCGCATTCCATGCCCGGTCTCGAGGCCCTGTGCGAACGGATGAAGGGCGAGATCCGTTTCCGCTCCGGCACGGCCGAAAGCATGAAGGGTATTCCGGATGCCTATGAGCTTGCTTGGAACCACACGACGCTGCGGGCTCTCAAGTTCGACAGTTCCTTCACCTATCTTCAGGTCCAGTATCCCGGTCCCGATCATGTGGAGCTGGTGCGCAAGACCACCGAAATGTTCCCCGACGAACTCATCGGCCATCTGGAACTGCTCCGCTTCGACGGCCAGATCCAGTGCTCGGGCCTGCCGCTGATCCGCTACACGACCGAGGAGCGGCTGAACGAGATCGTGCGGCTGCACGAGGAAAACGGCTGTCCGGTGTTTAACCCGCACCGCTATACGCTCGAGGAAGGCGGCATGAAACGCACCGATCCGGTCCAGTTCGCGTTCAAGAAGGAAACCGACCCGCAAGGGCTGCTCAATCCGGGAAAGATGATCGCCTGGGAAAATCCGGATTTCGATTTCGAGGCCGGAGAGAACTACCTGTTCCCGGGTCTGCATGCCTTCGAAGAGGCGTGACGCGATGCGCGTGCTGGTGCTTCATTCCCACCCGCAGGACCACAGCTTCGGGCGGGCGCTTTACCGCCAGGCCTGCGAAAGCCTCGAAACGGCCGGCCACGAGGTGGACGGCTGCAATCTCTACGAGGAAGGCTTCGACCCGGTCCTGTCGTCCGATGACAGGGATATCTATCACACGATCCCCGACAACAGGGAGCGCGTGGACGGCTACTGCCAGAGGCTTCTCGCCGCCGAGGGGCTGGTCATCGTCACTCCCGTCTGGAACTTCGGCTTCCCGGCCATGCTCAAGGGCTATTTCGACAGGGTCTGGCTGCCCGGTGTGTCGTTTCACCTGGAAGACGGCAAGCTGACACCGACCCTGCGGCATATCCGCAAGCTGGCGGCGGTGATGACCTATGGCGGCACCCGCTGGCGGGCTCTGCTCGTCGGCGATCCGCCGCGCAAGGTCGTCAAGCGTGTGATCCGGGCGCAGATCAAGATCGGTGCACCGGTCAGATATCTGGCGCATTACGACATGAACAACTGTACGCCGGAAACCCGGTCGGCGTTTCTGGGCCAGGTGAAAGCGGAAATGGAAAGCTTCTGATCTTTCCCGCCGACGTGATCAGCCCCGCGCAGGAGGCTGCGCGGGGCTGGTCGTATTCAGCCTCAGCCGGCCTCCTTTTGGGTGACTTAATCCTGAATATTCTTGTCAGGAAATCTAGCGGCGCTTGAGTTTGGTCAAGAACGTCAGGTGCCCGCGATGCGAGCATGCTGTCCTTCACAGCTTCAACGGCATTCAGAAGGCATGCGTCATGGCCGCGACCACTTCCACCCAAGAAACCGGCAGAGCCAAGCGTTTCCCGACCGTTCTGACGGAGGGCTTCCGGTTCTATTTCCTGTCCGCCGGCATCTTTTCCGTCTTCGCGATGCTGGCCTGGGTTGTCTGGCTCGGCGTTCACGCCGCCGGTGGCGCGTTCGTGTCGACCCCCATGCGCATGGCGCCGCATCTGTGGCATGCGCATGAAATGGTGTTCGGTTATGCGGCCGCCGTGATGGCGGGTTTCTTCATTACCGCCGTTCCCAACTGGACCGGAAGCCGGGAGGCTGGCGCACGGTTCGTCACCTTAAGCGGAGCGGTCTGGCTGCTCGGGCGCCTGGCGGTCTGGCTTTCCGCCTCTCTCGACCCGCTGCTCGTTGCCGCCGTGGACCTGGCGTTTGTTCCGATCCTGTCCAGCGCGATCTTCACGCGCCTCACGCAAAAGTCCCAGCTTCGGAACACCGTGTTCCTGCTGCTGCTCAGTGCGCTCTTTACCGGTAATCTGCTGATGCACCTGGACTGGATCGGATGGACAGACGGGGGTGCCGAGACCGGGGTTCGGCTCGGCATTTTCACCAGCGCGGCGATGATCGCGATCATCGGCGGCCGGGTGATTCCAGCGTTCACCCGCAATGCGCTGAACCGGGGAGGCTATACCGGGTCCTCGCCGCAATCCCGCGCCTGGCTGGACCGGGCCGGTATTCTCCTGTCCCTACTGGCGGCCCTTGGCTGCCTGCTGCCGGTGCCGGAACCGGTCTTCGGCGGGCTCTGCATTGCCGCCGGAGCCGCCAACCTGCTGCGGCTCGCTGGCTGGAAAGGCTGGGCGGTGCGCGGGAGCCCGATCCTCTTGATCCTTCACCTGGCCTTTCTGCTGCTGGCGGCCGGCTATCTGGTTTACGGCTGCAGCCTGATCTCCGGTGTTGTCGGCGAAACCTCGGCCCTTCACCTGATCGCGGTCGGGGCCATCGGCAGCATGACGCTTGCCATGATGACGCGGGCGTCGCTGGGCCATGCCGGCCGGCCGCTGAAAGTCTCCCGCCCAACGGTTCTCGCCTATTTCGCCGTCGTCGCGGCGGCGCTGGTCCGGACCTTCGGGACCAGGTTCTTCGACTATTTCGAGGTAATGCTTGTGTCCGGTGCGCTCTGGATCCTTGCCTTCAGCCTGTTCGTCGGCGTTTATTTGCCGATCCTGACCAGGCCGCGAGCGGCGAAATAGACCGAGAGCCGGGCTGCGCCCCGGTTATCCGGCAAATGCTTCGGCGAGCGGGGCGGGCAAATCGAATTCCCGGGTGACCCGCTTCCTGCCGTCCACGGACATCTTGCGCGCCGTCTTCTGCACGATATCCAGCACCTTGTCCTCGTTATGCTTGGCGGCAAACGGCGCGAAATACCATTTCAGGAAGACGAAGCAGATGGTGTCTTCAAGTGCCTGGACGTCCGGATTGCGCTTGATGCCCTCCTTGCGCAGCATCCGGGCCGCCGCAGCGATATCCTCTTCTCCGTAGCCGGCTTCCGCCATGATCGCACCGACGCGCGTCGCATGATGTTTGGCCAGGTCGCCGCGCCAGGCGTGATAGCCGGCCTTGCCCTCGGGATAGGTGCCGCGCGGCAGGATCCAGCGCTCGATATGCTGGCCCCTTGCGGCGATCTTCAAAGGGTCGGGCGCGTCGGGGAACAGGCGGTCCAGTTCGGCGCTCATGCGTTCGCCGTAAAGCTGAGCTGCGGGCCGCCCGTCTTCCGTGTTGGGGTCGGCGGCGTTTGCTGCGTCGATGGCTGCGAGGGCTTGGTTCAGGTTGGTCATCAGGCTTTGTGCCAGGCTTCGACTGGGTCGGTTTCGGAGAATGCGCGCAGCCGGTCGATGTCGTCGATTGCGGCATGGTTACGGTCGATATGCACGCCCGCCGATTTGAGGCGGGCAAAGGACCGCGACAGGCTTTCCGGCTTCATGCCGAGGCGTCCCGCGATCAGGAACTTGTCATAGGGCAGGGTGACCTCGCAGCTGCCGGTCTCCTGTTCGCAGAGTTCCAGGAGGAACTCGGCGACGCGCTGCGGCCCCGTCTGCGCCTTGAGCTGTTCGAGCTGGGAGACGAGCGAATGGAGATGGGTGAATGTGGAGGCGAGCACCGAGACGGCGATGTCCGGATCCCTGCGCATCGCTTCGAGCAGGGCGCTGCTCGGAATGCGCATGACCTCGCAGGCGGTTACCGCTTCGGCGGACACCGGATAGGCCTGGCCACGGAAGGCGACCGCCTCGCCGAAGCTTTCGCCCCTGGTGAAGACATGCACCACGGCCTCGCCGCCATTACTGGCTATCCGGTAGAGTTTGACCCAGCCATCGGTGACGATATGAATCGCCTGGGCCGTTTCGCCCTGCAGGAACAGCGTCTCGCCCCGTTCGTAGCGGCGCCAACTCGACATGCCGAGAACCGTTTCCTGCGTCTCATCGGGAAAGCTCTTCAAGAGCAGGGAATTCAAGGCGATCTTTCTGCGGCGTTCGTTCGGCATTCCTGTTCCGTATCGTGCGGGTCTAGGGAACCTGTCTGCCGATACTTTACACAAGGGGGACGGCGCGGGTCACCTGCAAACTGATTGCCCTCAGGCCATCTGCGCGCGAAGTGCTTCGTCATGCATCAGCGACAGGATTTCCCGCTTGTAGCCGGTAAAGCCGGTCGAGGTCAGGACATCGATGCCGCGCGGCCGTTCGATATCGATGGAGAGCGTCTCCTTGATGCGGCCCGGCCGGGCGGACATGACATGTACCTCGTCGCCGAGGAAGATCGCCTCGTCGATGTCGTGGGTGATGAACAGCACGGTCTTGCGCTGCTCCTGCCAGATCTCCAGGAGCAGTTCCTGCATGAGTTGGCGGGTCTGGCTGTCGAGCGCACCGAAAGGTTCGTCCATCAGGAGGATGCGTGGATCGTTGGCAAGCGCCCGGGCGAGCGCCACGCGTTGCCGCATGCCGCCGGAAAGCTCCTTCGGATAGGATTTCTCGAAACCCTTGAGATGGACCGCCCCGATCAGCCTGTCGGCGATGTCCTCGCATTCGGATTTCGGCAGGTGCTTCAGCTTCGGTCCGAACATCACGTTTTCCCGGACCGTCAGCCAGGGAAACAGGGTGTAGCTCTGGAACACCATGCCCCGGTCGGCGGAGGGACCGGAGATCGGCTGCCCGTCGAGTTCGATCCGGCCGCCGGTCGGCGTTTCCAGGCCGGCGACGAGACGCAGCAGGGTTGATTTTCCGCAGCCGGACGGGCCGACGATGACCGAGAAAGTGTTGTGCGCGACCGACAGCGAGACGTCGTCCAGGGCGAGCACCGCTGGCTTGCCCTTCGGTTCGAAACGCACGGTGATATCGGTGAGGGTAAGAAGGCTCATGGGATCGGGACCTAGAATTCCGCGGACCAGGGAAGCAGGCGCTGACGCAGCCACTTGAAGAAGAAGTCGGTCATCAGGCCGAGAATGCCGATCGTGAAGACCCCGAGCAGGATGACGTCCGTGAAGAGGCCGCGCATGGCATTGAGGATCAGGTATCCGAGCCCGCTGTTGGCGGCCACCAGCTCGGCGACGACCAGATAGGTCCAGGCCCAGCCCATGGTGACGCGCAGGTTGTCCATGACGCCGGGCATGCAGGCCGGCAGGAGAACGCGGCCGACCACCTGGCGCCGGTTCGCCCCGAGCGTGTAGGCGCAGTCGATCAGGTCCTTGCTGACACGGGCGGAGACGTCGGAAATGAGAATGAGCTGCTGGAAGAAGGTGCCGAGGAAGATGACCATCACCTTCTGTTCGATGCCGATGCCGACCCACAGGATCAGCAGCGGGATCAGCGCGGAGACCGGGATGTAGCGCATGAAGCCGGTGATCGGTTCAAGCAGCGCCTGGACGGCCCTGAAACTGCCCATCAGGATGCCGAGCGGCACGGCCAGGACGGAGGCCAGCAGGAAGCCGGAGAGGATCACCGTCAGGCTGGCGCTCATGTGCTCGAAGAGCGACAGGTCGCCGACCCGCTTGATCCCCGCGGCGAGAACTTCCATGGGCGTTGCCAGGAAGTCCGGCGGCATGTAGCCGCCGTAGGTGAGCAGGCACCACAGACACAGCACCGCCAGGACGGAGGAAATGCTCAAGCCGATATAGAGGCTTCGAGGAATGTCCGTTTTCGGTGAAAACAGCGAAGACGTGTTCATGATGCCTGCTCTGTCTGCGTTACTGGACGATGCCGGAGGCGATCATGGATTTCGGATCGGCTTCAAGCTTGAAGAGACCGGCTTCCTCGCCCAGGGTCTTGGCGTTCATGATGGTGCCGAAGATGCCGCTCTCGTTCGCCGGGTCCATGAACTTCACGTTCATGCCGCCGTCGTAGAAGACGATGCCCGCACGGGTTTCGGCAAACACGGCCGGATCTTCCAGCCAGCCGCCGACGCCCTTGGCCATGATCGCATCGGCTTCGGCCTCGTTGGCCTTCTGCCAGTCGACGGCCTTCGCCCAGGCCCGGTAGAAGCCCTGCAGGTTTTCCTTGCGCTCCGCCAGCATCTTCTCGGTGGTCACCGCGACGTCGGTGATCAGGCCCGGCGTGGTGGAGCTGTCGACCAGCAGCGCACCGTGGTCCGCGTCCTTGCCGCGGGTCAGCCAGGGCTCCCAGGTCACGGCTGCGTCGACACGGCCTGCGACGAAGGCGGCGCCCGCGTCACCGGCCGTCATGTTCTGGGTTTCGACATCGGCAAGCGTCAGGCCGGCGTCCTTCAGGAGCACGCTCAGGAAGAACTGGGACACCGAACCTTCCGTATAGGCAACCTTCTTGCCCTTCAGGTCGGCGACCGAGGTGATGTCCTTGTTGGCGACGATGCCGTCGCCGCCGGCGCTGTCATCGAGGGCGAACAGGTAGACGAGCGGGTGATTGGGCGAGGTGAAGGTCAGGACGGTGTCGATGGTGGTCACGGCAACGTCGATGCGACCGGCGGCCAGCGCGGGCATGCGGGTCTTGACGTCTTCCATGACGGTCAGTTCGACATCGAGGCCTTCTTCTTCGAAGAAGCCCTTTTCCTTGGCGATGTAGAGCGGGCCGTAGCCGACCCAGGTGGAGTGGGCGACGGTCAGTTTGTCGGCCGCATGCGCGGAAGACAGGGAGAAGGCGGTAAACAGCGCAAGTGCCGCGCCGCCGAGACGGGAAAGAATGGTATTCATGCTGTTCTGCTCCGGATTGTTCGAGGCTTCTCTTTTTCTTTGGGCTTTGCGCCCTTGGGGCATCCCGCGTTCACGCGAATGCGGGATGCCCAATCCCTTTTCTGAGCGATCAACTTTCCAAGGATCGTCGATCTAGCGTTTCGTCCCCGGTGCTGCTGCAAGGATGCAGAGCAATTCAAACATGATCGAGACACCGACCCACGCGGTTCCGCCCGACGTGTCGAACGGCGGCGAGACTTCGACCAGATCCGCGCCGATGACATTCAACCCGTCGAGCAGGCGAACCATTCGCTGGGCTTCGCGGGTGGTGAAGCCGCCGATCTCGGGCGTACCCGTGCCCGGCGCGAAGGCCGGATCGATGCTGTCTATGTCGAAGCTGACGTAAGTTGGCTTATCCCCGACGATCTCCCGGGCCTCGGCCATGACGGCGGCGATGCCCCGGTCGTCCAGTTCCTCGATGCGGACGATGCGGACGCCCTGCGCCAGTCCCCATTCGACATCCTCGTCGTCATACATGGTGCCGCGGATGCCGATCTGGACGACGCGCTTGGGGTCGAGATAACCGTCCTCGATCGCGCGGCGGAACGGCGTGCCGTGGGTGTATTTGAAGCCGCCGAAATAGCTGTCGAAGAGATCCGTGTGAGCGTCGAAATGGATCATGCCGACGGGGGCTTCCGCGGCGAGCGCCTTGAGGATCGGATAGGAGACGAGGTGATCGCCGCCGGCGCTTAACGGCGTGATGCCGCGCTCCTTCAGCCTGGCGTAGAAGCCGGTGATGCGTGCCAGGGCATCGGCGACATCGGCGGGGTTGACCGGCGCGTCGCCCAGATCCGCCACGTTGCGCATTTCGAAGGGAAGCGCGCCGCTGGCCGGGTGCTGGCGGCGGATCATGGTCGACAGGTCGCGCAGCTGGCGGGGGCCGTGCCGCGTGCCGGGCCTGTTGGTGGTGCCACCGTCCCAGGGAACGCCGACGATGCCGATATCGACCTCGTCGATCCTGTCGTCCTCCAGCGTCAGCAGCGGCAGGCGCATGAAGGTCGGCACGCCCGCGTAGCGCGGCAGGTCGAAACCGGAGATCGGCTGGAAGAAATCGGCGTCCGTTCCGGACGTCTGACCGGAAGGGGTCTTCTCGGGCATGATGGGCTCCGCTTGATTGCAACAGCCTCATGTTGCCACGCAACATCACGTCCAATAATATCGAATTACAAGAATAAACGTCCGGAAATATCAACGTATCATGGTTTCGTCGGTTTCCCCCCTGAGCGATGTCGATCTGCGGCAGCTGCGCATATTCCGCGCCGTGGTCGACCACAACGGCTTCACCGCCGCCCAGGAGGAGCTCGGCCTGTCGCGCTCGACCATCAGCGCCCAGATGGCGGCGCTCGAAACCCGCCTGGGCCTGAAGCTCTGCCGCCGGGGCCGCTCCGGTTTCTCGCTGACCGAACAGGGGCAGAAGATCTATGCCGAAGCCATCAAATGCTTCGCCGCGCTGGAAAACTTCCGCAACGAAGTCGGCGCCATGCGCGGCGGGCTCGCCGGCGAGTTGCGGATCGGCGCGGTCGATGCGCTGGCGGAAAACCCGGTGTGTCGGCTGTCGGACGCGATCGCGCTCTTCAACGAACGAGTGCCCGGGGTTAACGTAACGGTCCTTGTGCTGTCGCCGAACCAGCTCAGCAGCGCGCTCATCAACAAGCAGATCGAGGTCGCCATCGTCGCCAACCAGCCGCTGAACGCGGCCGTGCAACTGGAACAGCTCTTCCGCGAGGACCAGTATCTCTACTGCGGTGCCCGGCATGCCCTGTTTCATGCGGAGGCGAGGGACCTGACGCTGGAGCGCATCTCCGCGCTGACCTATGCAAGGCGCGGCTACACCATCGCGACGGCCTATAATTCCGTCTTCGCCCATCCGCCGACGGCGACCGCCTATACGATGGAAGGTCTCGCGCATCTGATCCTGAGCGGGCGATTCGTCAGCTTCCTGCCGAGCCCCTATGCGGCGCGCTGGGTGGAGCGCGGCGAGATGCGCGCCATCCGTCCGGATCTGGTCAGTTTCCAGATCGGCATGTGCATCGCCCATTACCCGATCAGCACCCTGTCGCGGGTCGCCGAGATTTTCCGGGAGTGCCTGAGGGAAGCGCATTAACGGGAGGTCGCGGCCAAGGCGCTGCGGTTGTTCGGGTTACAGTCGCGGAGCCGCGTAAGCCCTTTGCTTTCCGCGACAATGCAGCTCCAGCGGGAAAAGTCCGTTGATTTGTCCTTAGGCTTGTGCACTTTAGGCGGTATCGGACGGGCTGTTCAGCGTGATCGACGTCGACGTTTTCGTTCGACTGATCTTCAGCGAAGCGCCCGAAAGGGGAACAGGCAATGCCGGGAGACATGATGAGCAATCCAGACAATCAGACCAAATCGCCCGCAAACGGCAACGGTGCAGCACGACCGGCCGGCGTTCCCGATGCTGAAACGATGAAGCAGCTCGCCCCGAAGATTGCCAAGGTGCGGGCCCAGGTGCGCGAGAGCTTCGGCAAGATCGCCATGGCGATGATGCTGCTGCCGCGCTACCGCAACCAGACCATCGGCGATCTGCAGCATCTGGTGCTCGAACCGCTGATCCGCGACCGGATCGCCATCGCCTATCCGGACAAGGCGAGCGAGAACGAAATGGCGGACGTGGCGGGCATCGCGATCTGGGCGAGCGTTTCTGAGGAGGTCGACGGCAAGATCCGCGAGCAGATCCGCGCGGGCACCTTCCCCTTGCGCCTGAAGCCCGAAGACTGGGCTTCCGGCGACATCAATTGGCTCCTGGATGTGATTGCGCCCAACGCCAAGATGACGGCGTCGGTTCTCGCCAATTTCAAGCAGGTCGCCAAATCCGGCCCGCTTTGCCTGCATCCGCTGATCGCCAAGCTGGTCGACGAGGACACCCTGAAAAAGATGGGCGCCGAAAAGCTGGCCGGGACGCCGGAAAAAGCCGAGGCGTGACGGCCGGTACGTGGGGCCAGCGGTGCCGTGCACCCGTGCTACCACCGCCGGTCTGTGGAAGGACAGTTTGGGCGCCCAAAAGCTGAAACATCTTGAAGTGTTGGAGCAACGCGCGTTCGCCTGGGCGCGCGGCGCTCCGGGCAGTTCGACCAAGAGGGAACCGATGCCCGTCTATACGATTTTCCCGGATGCCGGCAGCAAATACAACTATGCCGCAAAGCCGCAGGATGGTGATTTCAAGCAGGTCTATCCTGCAGGCTTCGAGTTCGATCCGCACTCCAATGATCCGGCCGCCGCCAGAAACATGATCAGGCAGCCTGATCGGACCTACGTTCGGAAGTTGTTCGTTTCTCAGGGGCTCCCGGTCACTCCCGACCATTTGCCTTCAAAGGTGAAAATCGATGGTCCGAAGCGGTCGCTCACCGACTTTCTGATGTCTCATAGCGTCTTTCTGGTCTCGAGCCGGTTCCGGTCTGTGGTGGAAGAACTCGAGCCCAACCGCCATCAGTTTATTCCGGTTGACCTCATATGGCGCGACGGCTCGCCTGCCGGCGTTTTTTTCTGGTTCTATCCGTGCGCGCGCGTCGACTGCATGGACCGCGAGGCGACCACGCATACATTTATCGAGCGCATCGGGCTCTGGAAATACGTTTCGGACGGCAAATACGTTGTCAATCTCGATCAGGTGGGAAATCACCAAGTCTGGATCGATCAGAGATTGACTGCTTTCGATTACCCGTTCGTCTCGGCGGCCTTTCGCGCCGCTGCCGACAAGGCGGGCTTGAAAGGTGTCGGGTATAATGAGTTGCCGGCAGTTTGACGGCATCGAAGGACCAAAGCTGATTTGTCCAAGGGATTGCAGCTGCGTCTGCCGGCGGAGTGTTTCGGATTTCCCTGAACAGCAATCCGGTTGCAGTGAACATCTAGTGCGGTCCGGACCTTTTTAGGGAGGCCGGCTTCAGGAATTTCAAAAAAAACACTTCACTCAAGAGCACGTCTACAGATTGTACTCTTTTGCTCGGCGCGCTGAGTTGTGTCCGGGTTGAAGTTGTATATGTGTCTGGAAATTTTAAGAAACAAATTGCGAGAAGGGTGAACAGCCCATGGGCTGACCGCAATGTCTCATGCAGATTTTTTTGTGACGTATAAGTTCTTTAAAACGCGACGGAAAAATACGTTCAGCAATCAAAGCGACATTGTTTGTGCTTCATCGTTCGGAATATACTTCTCATTGTGTCCAGCGGATAACCCTAGTGGAAATTGTCAAGCCGAAATCGCCATAAAGTTGCCTAATTTATCCCAATGCACCCGGTTGACTTTACGGCGAGGCAGGTCTTAAAAATTCCTTAATGCAATTTTTAGTCGGTGCTCGAGCCTTCGCCGAAGAGGGGAGAAAATCCCGTTCGAAGCACTGCCTATGACTGTAAACAACGACAAAAATGCTGAGAAGGGGAAAAGCCGGTCTTGCGCGGCTTAGCAAGCTCAAGATGCGGGTCGTTGAGTGGGAGTCTGCAGCGGATAAACGTAACTTGGTAATGATAGCTACGCGGCAAGGTGTAAAGACCTAACAAATGTAGCAAATTGAGGGCGGTTCCCGCCTTCTTTAGAAAGTTATCGTTCGTTTTGCTTCTATTCGACTAATTTTCCTTTGAAATAGTTTAGACATGCAATTGTGGGGCTGAAATATGAGGTCATTCGGTCAAGACTACGCTCGAATTCCGCGAGAATTGTGTCGGAACACTTCAGCCGAGATCGGAAATACGGAAAAATTTCCAACCTTAGTTCCAAGTCGAAAATCTGACCACAGAAGTCTGCAGTATCTGTAATGTTTGAAAACATGTTTCCAAACATTACAGGCGAACCTACTGGAGATTTCGATGGATGCTGAATATCAGCCATTGCTAGAAGACGATCTTGCGGCTGCCCGATTTACCGCTCTTGTCGCGCTTGAGGATCCGATCAAACCTGTCGGTGGGCGACTGGTAAGACAACTAAAAAAACGTTTTCAACAAAGTACCGCCAATCTGGGAATAGCCAAGCACGATGACGGGGAGACGCCGAGCTTTGTCATCCCTTGGGGGGACATGATCGTCGCGGTGGTGGCAATGCCGTTTGCTATTCCAGCCGAAACGCTCAGACACGCACTGGGGAATGAATTAATCTGGAAGGAGGCGGGGGAGAAGTTCTCCGGCTCCAAGGCCCATCTGATTGTAAGTGTATTGGGTGGCGGTACTGATTTTCAATCGAGCAGATTGAAAGCTTACCGCCTAACAGCCGCTGTTTCCAGCTTGTGCGAGACGGAAAAGGTGCTGGGAGTATACTGGTCAGCATCCGACAGTGTTTTGGAACCGGCGCGTGTTGTTACCGAAGCGAAAAAAAGTTCGGAGATCTCCCCTCCAGCCGACTTGTGGCAAGCGCTACGTTTCTTTCCTGGCCATGTTACGGAAAACCACATCGTCTGCCGAACAAGCGGTCTTGTCCCTTTTGCAGGTAGGGAAATCGAGTGCGGCCCAGTTGCAATAGAACCCAGAGATCTGGCCGGTTTGGTCCTGGGAATCGGACGATATATCGTTCATAGCGGCGCGCAGTTTGAAGATGGAGCTACAATCTCGGACGGCCGCACAGCCATAGGAACGATCCATCACGAGAAATCAGCCATTTCCGGCGTCGAAACACCGGTCTTGAAACTCAAACTTGCGGGACCGGTGTGATGGTCAAAAGCATTTTTGACTTGATGGACGGTACTTCGAACGAGCCACAAAAAAAGCGGCTCTATGCGCGGCTCTATCTCGGTACGGCCGAAGAATATATCGACATTTGGGATTGGGATGAGTTCAGGCGCAAAATCGCTCCTCAACTCACCAGGAAAGGCTGGAACCAAAACCCCAGCTGGAGGGAGAGGGCCATGCCGGCCGTTCCTCCCGAGCAACCTCCTGACAATCCGGCACAATATTTTCTGCTTGGCATCGTTGAAGAGGTTCCCTGGCCATCGAGCCGGCCTAAAAACACAATTTCCGTTTTTCAGAAGCCAAGGCCGGACACGGCAGAAGCCGGTCCCAAAGATGCGGACGCCCAGGCTCGGCGCATGGTCGACGAGTACTTCAAGAAAAACGACTATTCACAATTTGGACGGCGGGAATACCAGGAACTGCGCGACAGGATTGCTCCACTCATTCCTGGGTACGGGCTTTTCAAGAAGCAACTGCACAAGGAAATCGGATATTCAAACGAAATCAGCGACAACTTCACGCGCACCTCGTTTACAATTGTCCGATCGGATTTCAAGGCTGCTCTGGAATCGCTCGAGCCGGACAGACATTTCTTTTTTCCCTATGAAATCCGCTGCGACGACGGCCGTCAGATCAACGACTACTGGATTTTCCTGCCCACGGGAAAGGTCGAGGCCGTAGACCCATACGCTTCTTGTTTCATCGAAAAATTTTCCGAGGTCGGTTCCGATCATTTTCTCGACTATGTGCCGTGGACCGAAACCGAAGCGGCAAGAAATCGTGTCGTGGTCAAAAAAGAAGCACTCGATGGCCGGCATTATGTTGTTGATAAGCATTTTGGGGCTGGTAGGCCGATTATTTCTTATAGTCTCTCAAAAATAATCGAGAAAATTGTTTGGAATAACCAAAAGTCTATTCCAATACTTGTAAGAGGAAAGTAGGCATGGCAAGCACCATCTACGATATCAATACCCCTTACGCAAATCCGAATTCTACTTCATTTCTCGGTCAGGCCACCAATTTGTTCCAGGGCCTTGTCCAGTGGAGTGGGTCCCTCATCAAACACCATGTTATCCCGGCATCGTTTTTGACGGGATCCACTGTAGACCCAAGTGTCAAATCCATGTTGCAGACTCTCACCAGAGAGGGTCTCTTTAGTATTCGTGACGCCACTCAAAATCTTATTTTTCTTCCATCAGATCAATCTGATGCGAATGCATCCGGGATGGCGCGACATTCGAGCTCTCATGACAATTATAGAAGCATTTTGAATTCCAGATTACTGGAAATTTATAACGACTATTTTGGTTCTACTGGTATCGATGACGCTGCTCCGGACCAACTTAAAGCTGCCTCAGCTGATATCGCCGGTTTGCAGAATTATGTCGCGGAAAAGCTTACCGTTGGCATTGATCCCGAAACAAATGCGATAACCCATTCGGACGTCAAGCTTTCAAATCTAGACACTCGCAGCGGCGTCGACAGCAGATCCATTAGTTTGACTATGGATGAAATCCGCAACTCGAGTTCCTTCCAGGCGGGAAAAAACGCTTATACTTCAGCGTTGTCAAAAGCAACGCCCACAGAAGCAAGGGCTGCTTTGATTGCAGCACGCCAAGCTCAAGATACCCGCATATTCGGTTTCATAAAGCAGTTCAAATCCGTTCAGACCACCGTTGGGGATGACGGGAAGGTGGAAGGACGGTCCTCCGCGAAGAGCGGCATCTACGGAGCACTCGAAAAATTCGGCAAAGCTCTGGGTTGGGCGGGACTGGCGCTGACCGTCGCCAATATTGCAGCGATTTGGTATAAAGAAGGTACCGATGCGTTCTGGGATGCCTTGTATGAAGAAGGCACGGGCCTCGCTGTTGGTGCTGCTCTAAGTATTGCGGCAATCGGAATCGCGTTTTTCATTCCTGCCGCCGCGCCTGTAATTGCAGGTATTGGCTTGGTCGCGGGTGTATTGGGCGTCATCATAGGTGTCGTCAAGCTTTATGAAACACTTACAGAAATAGATGAAAACAGTCCCGCGAGCACCGACAGCGACTCGGTAATCGGTTATACGGAAGGGGACGGGAACAGCGATTTTGCCCCGCAGACGGCGAGCGCTTCTAATGTCGTCTTCATCCTCGATTCATCGGACGGTGACGCCGCCCACGATCCGATCGATCAATCCTCTGTGGTCTCAGTCTCAACCAGCGCAGCCAGTTCTGCTTCTTCGGACCTGCCTGTGGACGATGAAGGGCAGACAATTATCGCCTTGAGCCAGAAACAGGTCGAGGGAGGCGACGGCAACGATTTCATATTCGCGCTCAACCCGGAGCAGGTCGACGGCAAGGATGGTGACGACATAATTCTTGTTTATGGAGCGAGCCAGGAAGGCGCGGTCATCAGTGGTGGCGCCGGAGACGATTGGGTCATTGTCGTTGGTGGGAAGGGCGTTGTTACCATTGGCGGGAATGGCCGCGACTGGGTTTGGAATACGTCGGAAGGCGGAATTCTCTACGGCGACACGATCGATGGCCAGAGCCCGGATGGGACGGATCTCGAAAGCTCGGAGAATTCCGATAATTTCTGGTGGTGGCCGGATACCACCATCATGGACGCGCGGCCGAACGACGTCCTGAAATTCTTCGGCTTTCCGCTCGTCGGCGGCACCAACAACATTCCGATGGTGGCGCTCGGCCCGGCGGCGTTCCTGACGCCGGCGCTGGGGCTCGCGACCTACCGCAGCCCGTTGTTCTTCGACAATTTCATGATCTTCATGAACTACATCTTCAAGGGGGATGACCTTTACGTGGTCAATCTCTTTGACGGTCTGTTGTCGCTGATCAGCGGTGAATCCTTCGATGAAACTGGCGACGGGACGTCGATCCGCGGCGCCATGCGCGTGCGCGACTACGATTCCGTCGGCTCCTATTGGGGCGCGGCGCTGGCCGCCGATCCATTCGACACCGGCGATCTCGGCATGCAGTTCAAGCTCGCCAATCCCTATCTCGCCGCGCTCGCCCTCCTGCCGCCGGTGCTCGGCGGGCTCAACCAGGTTCTGCCGCTGGTCGATGAGGTGCTGGCGCTTGCCGCGGCCGCGGCCCGCGTCGCGAAAGCCGCGCTCTGGAGCGTCGGCGTCGATCCCCTCATCCTCGACCTCGACGGCGACGGCATCGAGACGATCGCGATCGAGGATGCGGATGTCTATTTCGACATCGACGGCGATTTCTTTGCCGAAAAGACCGGCTGGCTTTCCGGCGACGACGGCTTCCTGACGCTTGATAAAAACGGCAATGGCCGGATCGACGACGTCAACGAACTGTTCGGGGGCATTGGCCGGTCGGGTTTTGAGGATCTCGCCGCCTATGACGATAACGGCGACGGCAAGATCGACGCGGCCGACGCCATCTGGTCGGAACTCAGGGTCTGGCAGGACGTCAACCAGGACGGCATCTCCCAGGTGGACGAACTGACCAGCCTGGACGATCTCGGCATCCTGTCGATTTCGCTCGCCGGCACGGACATCAATTCCGAAACGCCTCAGGGAGCGACGCTGCTGACCCGCGGAGAGTTTGCCTGGGCGAGTGGCGGCGTCGGGACCGTCTATGACGCGCTGTTCGAGCTGAACGACATCGACACGCAGTATCGCGGCGAGACCGGGCTGGCGCCCTGGCTGTCGGAACTGGCCATCGACACCAAGGGCTTCGGCCGCGTGACCGACCTCTCGGTCGCCATGTCCGGCGATTTCGAGCTCGGCGAACTGGTGGTAGAAACCGCCGCGACCATGACGACGCCGAAGCTGAAGACCTTGCGCGAGCAGTCCGGCGATGTGCTCGGCAAGTGGGCGTTCGTGCAGGAGCTTACCCGCGAACTGACGCCGGTCCTGCTCGAAGAAGATGCCGAGGGTGTCGTCCAACTGGTCGACCGCGGCGTCTATGTCGAGGACGATCTGGGCGGTTACTGGACGCTGAATTCCGGCCAATCCATTTTGGACGCCGATGGCGCGGCGATCGACCGGCCGGATCTAGAGGACGTGCTGGCGCAGGCGGCGGCCGCCGGCCAGACCTGGCAGCTCGAACAAGCCTTCTCGCCGTCCTCGCGCTCCGAAGCGGTGGCGTATCGCGACGTGGCGCCTTACCTGGTGGAGATTGTCGAGGGACGTGCCATCATTCTCGACTACGGCATCAAAAACGAGGACGGTAGCTGGCGGCTCGCCAGCGGAGCGGACGTGCTGGCCGGGGACGGCAGCGTGATTGCCACGCCGACACGGGACGACATCCTGGCCCAGGCCGCCGGCGAGGGGCAGGAATGGCGCGTCGAGGACATCGGCTTCAATCCTTACGGCTTTATCGATGTCGAGGAGATCGGGGTCTATCTGATCGACGGCATCGTGGTCGATTACACGGTCGAAATCACCGATCAGGACGGCTCCTTCTACGTCTGGGCGCGCAATCTCGACCGGGCGCTGGAACTGCAGGACAAATACGGCTCGCCGCGCGATTTCAACCTGCGCAGCTACGAGGTGGATTTCGACACGCTCGACGAGGTCGGGTCCACCGATGACAGCACCTACCGCGTCGAACTGCTGACGCCCGGCCAGTTCCACTTCGCCACATCGCTTGTCGGCATCGATTTCCAGCCGGAAATGCTGTCCGCAGAGATCGATGCGGCAGACGGCACGATCGCCTATTCCGTCAATGCCAGCGGCGTGGCCAGCCTGTCGGAAGAGGAATATGTCTCCGGCATCAAGACGATGATCGAACTGCTCGACACCGTGATGAAGGAATACACCATCGTCAGCCGCGCCTTTGCCGTGCGCATGGCGCTTCAGGGTGGCCTGAGCGATTTCGCCCGTGGCATCGAATATGATGTCGAGCTCGACGCCTACCAGCCGACCACGGACCGCGAACTGGCGCCGATGTTCGAGGCGATCTTCGAAGCCGCGCCCGCAGGCTACGACGACGCCTACGCCTATCTTCAGGACTGGAACGAGCTGCTCTGGCAGGTCTATCCGGATTACCGTCTGGACGGCACCGCGAACCTGATGGGCAACACGGTCGCCATCGACCAGGCGTTCATCTTCCAGATGATGCTGGCGGCCTACGAGAACGTTCCGATCGACGTCGATCTGCTCGCCGCCATGAACGCGTTGTCGGTCAATGAGGAGCTGTTGATCGCTCACGACGCCGCGGCGACGGATGTCACGGGCACGACCGGGACCGACTTCTTCTATATCAGCGAAGGCGACCAGACCTATACGGGCGGCCGCGGCGCCGACGTTTATTTCGTCGGCAAGAATTTCGGCACCGATTACATCTACGACCAGGACACTGGCGAAACCGACGACCTGCGCTTCTCGCACGTGAAATCCGACGATGTGACTGCGGTCCGCGACGGCCAGGACCTGATCCTCTCCGTCGACGGGACGGCCGACGTCCTGCGCATCACCGATCAGTTCCTGGGCGAGCTGAATCCCTACTTCACCAATGGCAAGCAGGCGGAAACCGGGGTCAATTCCATCGTCTTCGCGGACGGGGTGATCTGGGACCGGTTTCGCATGGCCATGGAAGTGGCCGACCCGCGCGACACCAACGACGTCTATACCGGATCCGGCGACACGGATGTTCTGTGGGGCGGCAAGGGCAATGACGTCATGCGCGGCGGCCTTGGCGGCGATATCTACGTCTACGAGCGCGGCGACGGCCAGGACGTCATCGGCGATGGCGGCGGCGTCAGTTTCGGACCGATGCAGGCCGGTCTCGATTTCCTGCAGTTTCGCGGCGACATCACGGCGGACGACCTGAAGCTCGTCCGGGACGGGGCCAGCGACGATCTTCAGATTTTCCTTCTGGACGAAAACGGCGAGGAAACCGGCGACAGCATCTATGTCGAAGGTCAGTTCGGCGGCGTTCGGCTCAATCTGGAAATCCTCGGCCTGATCGATCCGAGCCTGGAAATCGACTACGTGTCGCCCAATCTGATCGAACGGTTCATCTTCGAGGACGGCACGTCCCTGGACTTCGAGCAGATCGTCGAACGGGTTCTGGAGAACGCGCGCACCGATGGCGACGACGCGATCTACGGTCTTCTGAACGCCAATACGCTGGATGGCGGGGCGGGCGACGATTACCTGAGCGGTCTCGAGGGTGACGATACTTACGTCTTCGGCCTCGGCTACGGCCACGACGTGGTCGAAGACGACGATTACAGTTTCAAGCTGTTCGGCAGCGCGCCCGACAGGCTCCGCTTCGAGGACGATCTGCGCTGGACCGATTTCGACTACCTGCGCGACGGGCCGTCCGACACTCTGACCCTGCGCATCAGCGGAACGGACGACCAGATCACCCTGGTCGACTTCCTCGAAGCCGCACTATTCATCGGCTATATCAACCTGATCGAGGAGATCGAGTTCGGCGACGGCACGGTCTGGTCCTACCTCAAGCTGCTGCAGCATTTCATCGACGTCGCCAAGACCGCCGGCGACGACACGATCTACGGCTTCGACACCTCCGACATTCTGGATGGCGGGGCCGGAAACGACCGGCTCGAGGGACTTGGCGGCAACGATACCTATCTGTTCGCGCGCGGCTATGGCGAGGATACGATCTTCGATGCGGGCGGCGGCGACCGGCTGGTTCTGGAAGGCATCGCCTCCGGGGACGTCACTTTCTCGCGCACGGCGCTGGACCTGATCATCACGGTGAACGACACCGGCGAGCGGGTCATCCTCGAAAACCAGTATGTGCGCGCCGCGCAGCAGGGCTACGCGGTCGAGTTCCTGGAATTCTCGGACCGTACGCTCGCCTTCACGGATCTCAATCCGGAAGACCTGGATCTGGTCGGCACGAGCGCGTCGGAAACGATCACCGGTTCAAACTTCGCCGAAGTCCTGGACGGCCGGGCCGGCGACGATACGCTGATCGGCGGCGACGGCGGCGACCGGTACAAGTTCGACGTCGGCTACGGCCAGGACATCATCGTCGACACGCGCGTGCGCGCGGCCTGGACGGACCGGGAAGGCGTCACCGTTCCGGTCGACGACGTCGTCGAGTTCGGCGACGACATCACGCTGGACAACGTCGTCTTCACCAAGGACGGCGACGATCTGGTGGTCTCGATTACCGGCCGCACGGACACGCTGCGCATCCGCAATCAGTTCCGCGACATCGCCAACGGCGTCGAGCGCTTTGAGTTCCAGGACGGCAATTTCCTGCTGATCTCGGATGTGGAGGAGCTGCTACAGATCGAAGGCGGCAACCGCGGCGACAACATCATCGAAGGCGTTCCCGACCAGCCGAACACGCTGGACGGCCGGCAGGGCGACGACACGCTGATTGGCGGCACAGCGGCCGACACTTATGCCTTCGGCGCCGATTACGACTTCGACCGGATCATCGAGACGGCCGATCAGGACGGGGTGATCGACCGGGTGATTTTCGGCGCCACGGTGACTGCCGATGCGCTCGTGATCCGCCGCGACGGCGACGACCTGCAGATCGACCTGGGCAACAGGACGGACGTTCTGACGATCGTCAACGGGCTGACGACGACGCAGGTGGAGGAATTCCACTTCGCCGACGGCAGCGTGCTGACGCTCGACGATCTTCTCGACCGGCTGCTGATCGGCACGGACAGCGACGACCAGCTTCTCGGTTTCGACAATCGCGACGACGTCCTTGCCGGCGGTGCCGGCTCGGATGCCCTGGAAGGCGGTACCGGCAACGACACCTACCGGTTCGGCTTCGGCGACGGGTCCGACAGCGTCGAGGAAACCGGCGGCACGGACGCGATCGAATTCGGCACCGGCGTCACACGCGACCAGGTCGCCTTTGCCGATATCGACGGCGATCTGCTGATCACCCTGCGGGAAACCGGCGAGCGGCTGGTGATCCTCGGCGGCGGCATGAACGCCGCGTCTTCTGCCCGGGTGGAGAGCTTCGTGTTCTCCGACGGCGAGACGCTGACCTATTCGGAAGTCATGTCCCTGTTGCGCGCGCAGGCAACCAATTCCGGCCAGGACTATATCGATACCACGGATCTCGACAAAACCTTCGATATCCTGCCCGGCACGGGCTTCGACAGCGTCAAGATGAGCACGGACGCCAAGATCGTCTTCAGTCTCGGCGATAATATCGACCGCATCGAACTGCCGGCCACGCCGGGCGATGCGGAAATCACCTTCAGCGGTCTTTATTCCACCGATGCCGTCGTGCGGGTTCCCGACCTCGACGGCGAGGATCTGCTGATCACCTTCCCGGAAAGCGGCGACCAGGTGCTGCTGGTTGGGGCCCAGCTCCTGAGCCAATTGCCGCTGATCACTTTCGGCGACGGCGTTTCCTGGACCAAGGCCGATCTGATTGCCCGCTCCATCGCCGATCAGGCGGGCGACGAGGCGGATGTGATTTTCGGCAGCAGCGCGGCCGACACGATCGAGGGCGGACTGGGCGACGACGACATCAAGGGCGGCGCGGGCGCGGACACCTATCTCTATACGCGCGGCGACGGCCGCGACGTCATCGAGGATGTTTCGGGCACGGACGTGCTCAAGATTTTCGGCTACACGCCGGAAGACCTGGAAGTGGTCCGCCCGGTCGCCGGCCGCAACGAGCTGCTGATCACCTTCACGGACAGCGACGACGAAATCTATCTGCGCTACGACAATGCGCTGAACGGCGTTGATTCCATCGTCTTCAGCGACGGGACGGCCGTGACCCGCGACGAACTCTTCGCGCGGACCGTGGGCAAGGGAACGGACTACAACGACGAGATCACCGGCACCTCCGGCGCGGACACGATCGAGGGCGGCAAGGGCAACGATCTGCTTCTGGGCGGCAGCGGGGTCGACACCTATATCTTCCATCGCGGCGACGGCCGGGACGTGATCGACGAATCCGGTTCCAGCTCCAATCTCAACAAGCTCGTGCTTCCCGATCACCGCCCGCAGGACATCACCGTCATCCCGGTCGAGGGATCGAGCTACGATGTGGTTCTGAGGCTGGGCAACGGCGACGAGATCGTTCTGGAAAACGCCCTTTCGAGTTCCGCCCGGGTGCGCCGGATCGAGTTCGGCAACGGCGTGATCTGGACGGATGACGAGATCCGCAAGGCGTCCGAACGCGGGACCGTGCCTTCCGGAATTCACCTGCTTTCCGGCACGGATGGCGACGACACGCTTACGGGAACCGCCGCGGAAGATATTTTCGATGGTTTCGACGGCAGCGACACGTTTGTCTATAGCCGTGGTGGCGGCCGTGACCTGGTGCGCTCCCAGCCTGAATTCAACACGGTCAACACGCTGGATATCCGCGGCTACGACATGGCCGATGCACGGTTCGCGATAGCGCCGGAAGATCTCAACAGCCTGATCATCAGCTTTCCGGACAGCGGAGACCAGATTTATGTCGAGAATGCCTTCTATGACAGCCGGTCCACTTACAGCGGCGGCGTAACGACCTACTGGCGGACCGTCCAGACCTTCAGGTTCGACGACGGGGTCCTCGAATACGAAGACGTCATCTCAGACCTGATGGGTCAGCAGATCAGCGACGGCGATGACATCGTTTACGGGACCACCGACAATGATGTCATCGAAGCCGGTCTCGGCAACGACATCATCGATACGCGCGACGACTACGACACCATCATCTTCCGCCGGGGCGACGGCCAGGACACGATCCTGATTTCCGACTATTCCGACGACGATACGCTGGAGCTGTACGGATATATCCCGGAAGACGTCACCGTAAGCCGTCTGGGTGGCCTGGACGGCTATGTGCTGACCTTTGCCGGAACGGATGACCGGATCGAAGTGCACGGCAATTACAGCGACAGCGACGGCGCCATCGACGAAATCGTCTTCGACGGCGGCATCACCTGGTCCCGGTCCTACATCGCCGGCCTGATCCCGGACGCTCCGGGAAGCAGCGCGACGCCCGGCAATGACGTCCTCCTCGGTCTGGAAACAGCGGAAACCTTCAGCGGCCTGACCGGCGACGACTACGTGTCGGTCTATGACGATCTGACGATCTCCTACAGCCTGGGCGACGGTCAGGACACGTTCGGAGAGAGCGACTACTACGCCTTTACCCTGCAGCTTACCAACCTCAACCCATTGGATGTGGAGCTGCTGGTCTCGCCGTTCCTGCGCGACGAGTATTCCGACTATCACGACTATTATCTGAAGGTCTCCGGGACGACAGACGGTATCTGGCTGATCAACGGCGAGAATACGTTGAGCGGGATTTCCTTTGCGGACGGCACGGTCTGGGGTGTGGCGGAAATCCAGGCGGCCGTGGCGGAATTCCCGCAACCCGCAGATGGCGGCGGCTATATCACCGTGACCGGAACCGGAGTGACCTACACCTCGACGGCGGCCGACGAGTATTTCATCCAGACCCAGGCCTATTACGAGGGCGACGGTGGGGCGACCGTCTATGTCTATGCCCTCGGCGGCGGTCACGATACCATCGACGAGGTTGCCTCGGCCTACGATCCGGCCGACGACATCATCGATCTGGATGGCATCGCCAGCACCGATTTCGAGGTGCGCTTCGTGCCGTCTTCCTACTCGTACCTTCCCGGCGACCTGGTGCTGACCTTCGGCAACAGCACCGACAGTGTCCGGATCGTCGGCGGGTTCACGCCCGAGCCAGGAGAATACGAAGCCGAGACCGGCATCGACAGCGTTGCCTTTTCCGATGGTATCACGCTCACGATGGACGACCTCTCAACCGCGGCGCTTGCGGCGGAGGCGGCCGACCCGAGATATTACACCGGCACCTTTGCTTTCGACCGGGCCGTCCATTCCGGCGAATACTATCTTGAGATGGAATACGGGCCGGATCAGCCGGTGGAGGCCATCACGCTGACCGACGTGCTGCCGTCCGAAGTCACCATGATCGAGGAAAACGGCAGTGTCGGTCTCGTCGTCGCCCCGCGTGCCCAGGACGGCAGCGACGGCGCAACGATCTGGATCGGCGAGCGCGAATATCTTCCCTATTTCGAGGTCGGCCTGGATGCTGGAAAGGGCATCGGCGGCGACATCATCTGGGCGATGATCGATACCGGGGAAACCGCTCCGGAAGACGAGGTGGACCGTGAGTTCTACGGTGTGGTCACGCTGACCCGCGGAACCGACAGCGGGCCCTACACGCTGTTTTCGGACTACATCCAGGTGACCGACCCGGACACGGGCGAGACGGTTTGGGTCGAGACACCGGCGGAAATCACGCTGGTCGACATCCTGCCGGAAGAGATCACCGCGGAGCGCTCCGAATTCGGCGTCACGCTGCGGATCGCCGCACGGGAACCGGACGGCAGCGACGCCATGACCGTCTGGATCGACGTCTATTATTCTGAAACCCCGTTCACCGCCTATCTCGGCGACGGTACGGTTCTGGACATCGACGATTTCATCGTACCGGTTGCGGCGGAGGAAATCTTCGGAACCGACGGCGACGATCATCTGGTCTCCGGATCGGGCAATCCGGACATGGTCACCACCGATCCGATCTCCTTCGAGGGCGGGCTCGGCGACGATGTCATCGATTCCCACTCCCTCAACACGATCTATGTCTATGGCCGGGGCGACGGCAACGACCTGGTCGACTTCGCCCGTGACTACGAGGAAGGCAACCAGAGCGTCCAACTGAAGGCCATCGCTCCGGAAGACGTCACTTTCCTGGCGCATGGCAGGGACATTCTGCTCAGGATTGCCGAAAGCACGCCCGGGGCAGGAGACGGCGGTCTTATCCGCTTCTTCAACGGCAATATCGGCGTCGAGTTCGGCGGTGATTTCGGCGGCGGCTACCTGTTGCAGATCGGCCGGATCGTGTTCGACGACGGCACGGTGTGGGACAGGGCCGATCTGAAAGCGCTGATCGGAGAACAGCTCGCTACCGACGGCGATGACGTTGTCACGGACACTTTCGGTGCGGAGCGGCTGGAGCTAGGCCTCGGCGACGATCAGGCCGTGACGAACTATGACAACATCACTTATGTCTACCGCAACGGCGACGGTCACGACGTCTATACGGATTACGGCGACAGCGAGACCTGGGATCCTGAACTCGGGGACTATCTGTCGGGTTTCGACGTTCTGGAGCTGATCGGCCTTGAGCCTTCGGATCTGGCGTTCAGCCGGCTCGGCGACGATTTCATCATCACCATTGTGGAAGATGCCGGCAGGGGCATTCAGGCCGGCTCCGTCACCATCATCGATGCGTTCGAGTATTCCGGCAGCACGTCCCGCAATATCGAGCTTCTGCGCTTCGATGACGGTACCGAACTGGATATCGAGACCATCGTTGCGGACATGATCGCCGCACAGGCGACATCCGGCGACGATGTGATCACCGGAACGGTCATGGCCGATACGCTGGAAGGCGGCGCAGGCAACGATGTCCTGATGGGCGACCGCGGCGGCGACACCTATGTCTGGTCGCGCGGAGACGGCGACGACGAGATCGCCGACGTCGAATATGACTCCGACTCCGCCAACGAGGACACGCTACAGCTCAACGGTATCCTGTCTGCGGATGTCACCTATCAGAAGACCACGCGCGGCCTCCTGGTCCGGATCGCGGAGAGCGCGGAGGGAGCCGGAGACGGCGGTACGCTTCTTCTGGTCGGCCAGTTCGTCGACAGCGGGACGGCGGGCGAAGGACTGGAGCGGATTGTTTTCGGCGACGGCAGCGTCAAGACGATGGGCGACATATCGAACGAGCTCCTCGCCCAGGCGGCCACGATCTTCGACGACCGGCTGGCGGGAACCGATGCGGACGAAACCCTGGAAGGCGGGCTCGGTGATGATGTCCTCCTCGGAGGTGAGGGCGACGACCGGTACATCTATACGCGCGGCGACGGCAACGATCGCATCTACGACGAGGAATATCGCGGCAGTTCCTATCTGGAGCTGCACGGTATCGATCCCGCGGACGTGGTGCTGCAGGCGGGCTTCGAGGACGATCTCGAAATCATCATTGCGGCGTCCGCGCTGGATGCCGGTGACGAAGGCCGGATCACCGTGCGCAACGGGGCCGACGAGTATGGACGCTACGGGGTCGAGCGGATCGTTTTCGACGACGGCACGGAATGGCTGCGCGACGATTTCGCCGCACTGATCGAGGGCAACGAGCCGACGCAGGGCAACGACCTGCTCGACGGCACGACGGGCGATGACATTCTCGCCGGCCTGGCCGGCAACGACCTGCTGCGCGGCGGCGACGGCAATGATACCTATCTCTATAGCCGCGGCGACGGTGCCGATACCATCCAGGACGGCGGCCGGGACGCGGCCGATGTTCTCGAAATTTCCGGTTACGCCGCGGACGAAGTGACCTTCACCCGCCGGGGCTACGACGGTGTCGACCTCGTCATCCGGCTTGCGGACACAGGCGACGAAATCGTCATCATCAACGGTCTCGACGCCGGCAGCGACGATCAGATCGAGAGCATCGTGCTGACCGACGGAGGGATTACCTACACGCTTGAGGACGTCAAGGCCGCGCTCTTGGAAAATGTCGCGACGGCGGGAGACGACATCATCGTCGGGACGGATGCGGACGACACGCTTTCCGGCGGACGCGGGAACGACATTCTGTCCGGCGGCGACGGCGACGACACCTATCTCTACCGGGCGGGCGACGGCGACGACCGGATCTCCGATGTCGGCGGCGAGTTCGGGAACGATACCAATATCCTGCGCCTGACCGACTACGGCGTCGACGACGTCGCCTTCGCCGTGCGGGCGGGGCCGGACAGCCTGGACCTCGTCCTGCGCCTTTCCGGCGAGCGGGACCGGCTGGTGCTGGAGGATGCTCTTGCCTCCGAAGGCGACCGCGGCATCGATGAAATCCACTTTGCCGACGGCACGGTCTGGACGCGTGACGACATGCGCGCGCGCGCCATCGAGGACATCGACACGGCCGGCAACGACAACGTCTACGGCTTTGCGACGGACGACGACTTTGTTGCCGATAGCGGCGACGACTTCTATTCCGGCGGTGGCGGATCGGACCATTATGTCTTTGCCCGCGGCAGCGGCAACGACACGATCGAAGACGCTTCCGTGGAAGGCGGCGAAACCGATACCGTCGAATTCCTGAGCTTCGTGTCTTCGGAAGTCTCGGTCGAACGGCTCTTCAAGGGCAGCGAGACCATCGTCTTCCGCTTCGCGACCTCCGACGAGGACACGCTGACCGTGGTCGACGCGCTGGCCGACGACGGTCGCGGAATCGAAAGCTATACCTTCTCCGACGGCGTGACCTGGACGCGGGAAACGATCGAAACCCTGCTCGACAACAACGCTCCGGTCGCCGTGGACGACGGTTATTTCACCGCGACATCGGGCGAAAGCGTCACCATTCTGGCCTCCACGCTGCTGCGCAACGATTTCGATGCCGATCTCGACGACCTGACCATCATCGCCGTCGACGGCGGAGACAACGGGACGGCGGAACTGAACGCCGACGGCAATATCGTCTTTACGGCGGCCGCCGATTTCAACGGTCCGACCCGGTTCTCCTACAAGATTTCCGACGGCCACAACGGCATCGCCGAAGCGTTTGTCGACATGCGCGTGCGTCCCGTCGCCGAGGCGCGCAACGACGAGGGCTTCACGGTCGCCGAGGACGGATACCTGACCATCCGCACCGAGCGGCTTCTGTCGAATGACGCCGACGGCGACAGGATGATCGTCTCGCAGGTCTACGGCGCCGAGAACGGGTCCGTGAGCCTGTCGAGCAACGGGGAAATCCTGTTCACGCCGGACGAGAATTTCAACGGCACGGCCAGCTTCACCTATGTGGCCAACACGCCGGAAGGCGGCCGGGCGGAAGCGCAGGTGCTGATCGACGTCACGGCGGTGAACGACGCGCCGCAGGCGGTCGCCGACACGGTCGAAGGCACGCTGGAAGACGTTGCCTTCCAGATCGAGACGCGCACGCTGCTCGCCAACGATTTCGATATCGACGGCGATGAGCTCGTCATCCAGTCCGTCATCTCCAACGCCAATGTGGCGGTGGAACTGACGGATGACGGCTACGTCCTGGTCACGCCGAGGGACTATTATTTCGGCGACGCCTATTTCGACTACACGGTCGTGGATCCCTCGGGCGCCACGGCGACCGGGCGGGTCAGTTTCTACGTCACACCGGTCAACAACGATCCGGAACCGGTGGACGACTATTTCGACACGGACGAAGGCCAGCCGATCCTCGAGGACAATCCGGTCGTCATCAACGTCGCGGACCTGATCGCCAACGACATCGAGCGCGACGGCGACACGCTGACGGTCACCTCGATCAAGAACGTCACCGGCGGTACGGCGACGCTGCTCGACAACGGCACGGTGCTGTTCGAGCCCTACGCCAACTTCAACGGCAATGCCGGTTTCGACTACGTCGTCGATGACGGCGAGGGCGGTGTGTCGGAAGCGCGCGCGACCATCCACTACCAGGCGGTCAACGACCGGCCGGTCGCGCGGGACGATCACTACTCGAGCAGCAGCCTGTCCTTCCTGTCCGGTCTCGAGGACACGCCGATCGAAATTCCGATCAGCGAGCTCCTGAAGAACGACTACGATATCGAAGGCCTGACGCTGACCTTTGAAAGCTTCAACGACGCGATCAACGGCGACGTCGTTCTGACCGACCACGGAACCCTGATCTTCACGCCCGATGCGGACTATTGGGGCGAAGCGACCTTCTCCTATCTGGTGTCGGACCCGGACGGGGCCGTGGACGATGCGAAGGTCACCTTGTGGTTCGAGAATGTCGGCGATGCGCCGCCGGATGCCCAGGATGACGTTATCCAGGTCTACGAGGACGTTCCGACCGTCATTCCGATCTCTGTCCTTCTGGGCAACGATACGGATATCGACCGCGACCCGATCGAGTTCGTCTCCTGGCGCGGCCTGACCTTTGCCGAGGAATTCTTCCTCGGTCCGTTGAACGGTACGATCACCTACACGGACGAAGGCGATCTCCTGTTCACGCCGTTCCTGAACGCGGACAGGTCCTCCGGCTTCTATTACACGGTCACGGACAATCGGGACGGGTCTTCGGAAGCCTTCGTCAATATCGAGATCATCCCGGTCAACGACGAGCCGACGGCGGTCAATGACGAGGGCTTCATCACGCCTCTCGGAGTTGCCCTGGTCCTGCGCGTCTCCGAACTCATGGCGAACGACTTCGACGTCGACGACGAGCCGGTCTTCTTTGCCGGTGTGGCCTCCGTTTCCATGGGGACCCATGAAATCGTTGAGGCGGGCGGCGAGACCTTCATCGTGGTCCGTTTCGCGGACGATTTCACCGGCGATGTGACCGTCGAATATCTGGTCTCCGACGCGGCGGGCGTGACCGACAGCGGTTATGTCAGCGCAACGGTCGACAGCAGCTATTTCGGCCTGCTGAAAGGCACGGACGCGGTCGACTGGATCGAGGGCACGGATCTTGCCGAAACCATTCGCGGCTTCGACGGACCGGACGTCATCTACGCGCTGGCCGGGGCCGACATCATCGAAGCCGGTCTCGGCGACGACACCATCGACGCGGGCGACGGCGACGACTGGATCGACGGCGGCGACGGTGCGGATGCGATCACCGGCGGGGCCGGTTTCGACACCGTCGATTTTGCCGGATCGAATACCGGGGTGCGCGCGGATCTCGGCTCGCGCGTCGGTCAGGGCGGCTTCGCCCAGGGCGACACCTATGTCGGCATCGAGGCGCTGGCCGGAACCGAGTTCGCCGACCGGCTCTATGGCGACGATGCGGCGAACACGCTTGACGGACGCGGCGGCGACGATCTCCTTGAAGGCCGTGGCGGGGCCGATATCCTGATCGGGGCTGCCGGCAACGACACGCTGACGGGCGGCGCGGATGCCGATGTGCTCGACGGCGGCGAAGACACGGACACGGCGGATTATTTCACGTCGACGGAAGCGGTTTCCGTATCGCTGGCAGCCGGAACGGCAACCGGCGGCGATGCCGAAGGCGATCAGCTCATCTCCATCGAAAATCTCACCGGCACGGACTATGCCGACACGCTCGAGGGCGATGACGGCGCCAACGAACTGCGCGGCGGCCGGGACGACGACATCCTGATCGGCGGCGGCGGCAACGACATTCTGGTTGGCGGGCGCGGCGCGGACGCGCTCTTCGGCGGCGAAGGCATCGACATTGCCGACTACACGCTGTCGGATGCCGGCGTCACCATCGATATGGCCGACGGCTCGGCCGGCGGCGGCGACGCGCTGGGCGATACGTTCGAGTCCATCGAAATTGTCCAGGGCTCCTATCACGATGACGACATCCGCGGCGACGAAACGGACAACATCATTCGCGGCGGCCGTGGCGCGGACGTCATCGACGGGCGGGGCGGCTTCGATACCGCCGATTACAGCCGCGCCGACGAAGGCGTCACCGTCAACCTCGCCCTTGGGCAGGGACTGGCGGGCGAGGCGCTGGGCGATACGCTGACCGGCATCGAAAAGCTTCTCGGCTCCAACTACCAGGATATCTTCATCGGCTCGGATGGCGACGACACGTTCGACGGCGGCTTCGCGGATGACAGCCTCGCCGGCGGTCTCGGGTCGGACAGCTATGTCTTCGGCTTCGACAGCGGGAACGACACGGTCACAGAAAGCGGCGACGCCGCAGACATCGACCGGGTGGTTCTGGGGTCCGGCATCGCGCCCAAGGACATCTCCTTGGTCCGCCAGGGCGACAGCCTGCTGATCGAACTGGAGCATGACGACGGCCTGCTGATCGATACGATGCTGATCACCGACCATTTCCTCGGCAGCGAGACCGGCATCGAGGAGATCGCGTTCGAAGACGGCACCGTCTGGGACCGGGACAAGATCGATACGCTGCAGCGCATCGGCCGCTTCAATGCGGTGGACGACATCTACCTGCTCGGTGTGGAGGACGAGGTTGCCGTCATCGATCCGGCGACGCTGATCGCCAACGATGCGGAGGAGGGGATCGAGCAGCTTCAGATCATCTCCGTCCAGAACGCGGTCAACGGCACCGTCGAGCTGCGCGACGACGGCACGATCGCCTTCCTGGGCGATCAGGACTACAACGGCGATGCCTTCTTCGAATATACGGTGCGCGACGAGTTCGGCCGGGAATCCACCGCGGAAGTCGAGGTCGATCTCTCGCCGGTCAACGATGCGCCGGTGGGGGCGGATGACGGCGTCATCCAGGGCCAGGAAGACACCATCCTGCGCATTCCGTTCTCCGTCCTGCTCGACAACGATTTCGATATCGACGGCGATCCGCTGACCATCATTTCCGTCGGGCCGCTCTATGACGAGAACGGCGATCCGCTCTATTCGTCGACCTTGTGGCCGGCCACCAACGGCCGGGCCGGCGTCATCGGCGGCTATGTGGAATTCGAGCCGCTGACCGACTATTTCGGCTTTGCGGGCTTCACCTACACGCTTGCGGACCCGGACGGCGCGACCTCGAGGGCCTCCGTCGAGCTCTACATCAATCCGGTCAACGATGCGCCGCGCAGCGGATCCGACCACCGAACGATCCGGATGGACACCACCACCGTCCTCACGGTCGACAGCCTGCTTGCCAACGATTACGACCTGGAAGGCGACGCTTTCACCTTCCAGGGCATCCATTCGGTGACCAACGGCACGGCGGTCCTCGACGAGGCGACCGGCGAGATCTCCTTCACGCCGGATGCGCTGGGCAATGCCAGCTTCAGCTACGACCTGATCGATGAGCGGGGCGCTGCGTCCACGATCGTCGTCGATCTCACCGTCATCCCGCTGAACGATCCGCCGATCGCGCGCGACGACAGCGGCTTCGAGACGCTGGAAGACACTGTCCTGATCATCGATCCGGCCACGCTGCTGGCCAATGACAGCGACCCGAACGGCGACGAGCTGACCATCACCGGTCTGGAGCGTTTCCCGCTCAACGGCTTCGTGGCGGTGACGGAAGACGGCATGATCGCCTTCACGCCGCGCAGCGACTACAACGGCGAAGCCGGGTTCTCCTATCTCATCAGCGACGGCCGGGGCGGTTACGACGAGGCCTTCGTTTCGATCACCGTCCTGCCGGACAACGATGCCGCGATCCTGAACGACGATGTGCTGACGGGCCTCGAGGATCTGCCGATCTTCGTGCTCGCCGCGGAAGCCTTCGGCAACGATGTCGAGCCGGACGGCGATGTCCTGTTCTTCGAAAGCGTTTCGGTTCTCGGCGTGCTCGAGACCGACTATTTCACCGGCCCGTCCGACGTCGATGCGAAACTTGCCGGCGGAACCGATCTTCCGGACTGGCTGACCTTCGATGCGGCGACGCTCACCTTCAGCGGCGAGATGCCGGACGATCTGACGGAGCCCGTCGAGATCGTTCTGACCTTCTCCCATACCGGCAGCGGCAAGGAAATCAGCCGTGGTATCTCCTTCGCACCGGAAGATGCGGAGGCGCTCGTCGAGGGCGTGTCGCTGATCGACGACTATGGCAGCTTCACCCAACGGGCTCCGTTTGCGGAAGGCTACGAATTCACGCCGGACAGCCTGGATGGAAACAGCCAGGTGACCGCCACCCTTGCCGATGGCGGGGACCTGCCGGACTGGCTTTCCTTCGACGCGGCGACGCTGAGCTTTACCGGAACACCACCCGTCGACGCCACCGATCCGGTCGAGCTCAAGCTGACCTTCACTTATACCGATCCGGACGATGGCGCGGTCTCGGTGTTCGAGGACAGCCTGGTCATCGATCCGGCGGACACGGCGGCTCTGGCCGAAGGTATTGTCTATGACAGCCAGGTCGTCCTCTTCGATCTGGACGGCGGCGTCTTCTCGGCGGAACTCGCCAGCGGGCGCGCCCTGCCGGCCTGGCTCGATTTCGATATCGAGACGATGACGCTCACGAAGACCGCGATTCCGCCGGCGGATGACGAGGATCCGGCACGGGTGCGAATTGTCTACGCGCCGGATCCGCAGGTTCTGCCAGACGGCACCTATGCCTCCAGCGACGGCGGCTTCGCGCTCGAATTCCTGATCGATCCGACAGCGCCGATCGATCCTGCCATCAATGCGCTTCTGGCCAACCAGGCCTATTTCGCCGCGCAGGGCCTGTTCGCGCTCGATCTGGGCGGCGCGGCTTCGGTTTCGGCCGCCAAGGAGAACCTGAACGATCTGCCGGACTGGCTCGATTTCGACGCGGACGGGTTCAGCTTCGACGGCTTGCCGCCCGCGGAATATATCGGTGCGCTCGCCGTTCGCATCGATGTCGGCGGCGACGGTGGGGCGCTGCCCGACATGGCGATCATCACGGATCTGGTCGTCGACGAAACCTTCCGGATCACGAGCACCGGCGGCATCGGTGCGACCGCCGGGGACGAGCGGATCGACGTTACTACGCCGGAGGACTTCAACGGCGCCATCGCGCTCGCCTATTACGCGACGGATGAAAAAGGCGCGGTCTCGGAAGAACCGGGCATCATCGTGATCAATGTCCTGCCGATGCCGGAAGTGCCGGACGCGGAAGCCGATGTGCTGGAAGCGGTGGAAGACGAACCGCTGACCTTCACGCTGGCCGAGCTTCTGGCCAACGACCGGGACGACGACGGCGATCCGTTCCGCGCGATCATGATCACCGATCCGGAACATGGCAGCCTCACGGTCCATCTTTCGACCGTCGAGATCGACGCGCCCGCCGATATGGGCGCGCCCGCGGATGCGGTCTATTCGGCGACGCTCGAGGACGGGTCGGCTCTGCCCGCCTGGGTGAGCATCGACGCAGCGACCGGGCGGCTGACGGCAACCGTTCCGCTTCACATCGCGGCGACCCTGTCCTTCCTGATTACCGCGACCAACGGCACCGAGACGGTGTCCGCGGCGGTCACTCAGGCCTTCGACGGCAATGACGGGGTGACGCTCACCTACATGCCGGATCCGGCCTATTCCGGCCAGGACGGCTTCTCCTACACGATCACGGACGATCGGCAGGGCGAGGCCACGGGCGCGGTGACGATCAATGTCGCCCCGGTCAACGATCCGCCGGTCGCGGTCCTCGACCATGTCGACGGCCTGGAGGACACGGTCTTGGTGATCGATCCGGCCAGCCTCACCGCCAACGACACCGATGTCGACGGCGATCCGCTGACCGTCGTCGACGTGCTGAACGCAGTTCATGGCACCGTGACGCTGGAGAACGGCGAGATCCGTTTCACGCCGGACGCCAATTTCGACGGGCTGGCCGGTTTCGACTATGTAGTCTCCGACGGCACGGACGGCACGGCGACCGGTCATGTCGAGGTCAATGTCATCTCGACCAACCAGCGTCCGGTCGCGGCCCTCGACCAGCTGTCGGCGGCCGAAGACACGCCGCTGACGATTTCCATCGCCGATCTTCTGGCGAACGACAGCGATCCGGACGGCGACGCTTTCGACTTCGTCTCCATTCAGGAGAATGCGTCCGGCGCGCGGGCCTTTGTCCTGCCGGGCGGCCAGATCCAGTTCGTGCCGGATGAAAACGTCAACGGCGTCGTGACCTTCACCTACACGATCAGCGACGGACGGCTGACGGGCACCGGGCAGATCCAGGTCGATTTCGCGGCCGTCAACGACGCTCCGATCGCCAATGACGACGGCATCTATTTCACCGAGGAAGACCTGCCGCTGGCGATCGACCTGGCCGATCTGATGGCGAACGATGTCGACGTGGAAGGCGACAGCTTCACCGTGACTTCTGTCTTCGACGGCGACAACGGTACGGTCGAGATGGTCGGCGGTACGGCGGTCTTCACGCCGCGGGCGGATTATTTCGGCAATGCCGGCTTCAGCTACGAAGTGACCGACGCCAACGGGGCGTCGAGTATCGGCTATGTCTCCATCACGGTCACGCCGGCCGACGACCTGCCGATCGCGGTTTCCGACAGCGGCTTCGAGATGAGCGAGGACGGTTTCCTCGACATCGATCCGGCGGTGCTGCTCGCCAACGATTACGATCCCGACGGCGACCCGCTCACCTTCCTGCGCATGAGCAGCGGCGATGCGAGCGTCGAGGAACTGGACAACGGCCTCTACCGGATCACGCCGGACGCCGATTTCTTCGGCGAATTGCAACTCACCTACGTCATCACCGACACGTCGGGGATCGAGGTCAGCACGACGGTGCTTGTCGATGTCCTGCCGACGGCGGACGATCCGGTGGCGGTGGACGATACCCTGTCGATGACCGAGGACACGCCGCTCACCATCTTCGTCTCCGATCTGCTGGCCAACGACTATGACGTCGACCGGCAGGCGCTGACCTTCAGCGGCATCACCGCGACCAACGGCGTCACGGTGACGAGCGACGGTCTCGGCCATCTGACCATCACGCCGGATCCCGACCGCACCGGGCTTGCGACCTTCGACTATGAGATCACCGATTCAGACGGCGTGACCTCGACGGCGCGGGTGATGGTCACCCTTGCCGGCGTCAACGACGCTCCGGTGATCGGCGAACCGCCCGTCTTCGCGGGAACGGAGGACACGGCCTTCAGCCTGAGCCTGGATCCGGCGCTGTTCGGCGATCCGGACGGCGACGCGGTGCTGCCGGGCCTGCGCGGCGCCGGCGACACGGCATTGCCGGGCTGGCTGAGCTTCGATCTGGCGACGCTGACGCTGAGCGGAACGCCGCCGCAGGACTTCAACGGGACGGTCGAACTGGAACTGACGGCCTCCGACGGGACGGTCGAGACCGTGCGCCCGGTGACCCTGACGATCGCGCCCGTCAACGACGCCCCGGTGGTCACGGGCGAGGTCTATGACGCTGCGGACCAGACGCATATCGTCATTCCGCTGGCCGACCTTCTGGCCAATGACACCGATGTCGACGGCGACACGCTGACCGTCACCGGCGTCACCAGCGGTCCGGGCTATACGGCGCTCATCGACGGCGACACCCTGGTCATCGACCGGGACGCTTCGCTGGAAGGCCGGATCACGCTGGAATACACGGTCAGCGACGGCACGGTCAGCGGGACGGCGAACCTTGCCATCGACCTGATCTCGGCGAATGCGGCCCCCGAAATCGGCATCATCGGCGCGCAGCATTCCGATGAAGACGTGGATCTGGACCTGCAACTGCCGGCCGGCATCGTGAGCGATCCCGACGGCGACGATCTGACGATCACCCTGACCCGCGCCGGGGGGACCGCCTTGCCGCCCTGGCTTCTGTTCGATGCCGCAACCCTGCGGCTGACGGGCACCCCGCCGGCGGACTTCTTCGGCACGATCGCCCTTCAGCTCAACGCAAGCGACGGCAGCCTGTCGGCAAGCCGCAGCTTCGATCTTGTAATCGATCCGGTCAACGACGCTCCGGTCCTGTCGGCGCCCTATTCGGACCGCTTCACCCTCGAGGACGAGCCGTTCGAGATCGCCCTGCAGACCGGTCTTGCAAGCGATGTCGACGGGGACGACCTGACCTATGATGTCCGTCTGGAAGACGGTTCGGATCTGCCGGACTGGATTTCCTTCGACGGCCAGACGCAGGTGCTTTCCGGCACGCCGCCGGCCGACTTCAGCGGCGAGGTCGCGCTCAGGATGTACATATCCGACGGCACCGCGGTGATTTCGGACGATTTCACGCTGACGATCACCGCCGTGAACGATCCGCCGGAACTGACCGCGCCTCTCGACGACGTCACCACGGATGACGACGGCAACGTTCTCGGCACCGGTACGCCCTTCGTCATTACCGCGCCGACGGACCATTTCACCGATCCGGACGGTGATGCGCTCGGTTTTGCCTCGACGCTCGCCGACGGTTCGGCCCTGCCGTCGTGGCTCTCTTTCGACGGAGCCACCTATTCCGGCACGGCGCCGAGAGAGGCCGCAGGCACCTATGAAATCCTGCTGAAGGCCACCGACGGAATGAGTGAAGTCAGCGACGTCTTCACGCTGACCTTCGAAAGCCGCAATGCAGCGCCGGTCGCCGGCGACGACAGCTTCGACGCGGTTGCCGGTTACACGGTCGAACTGCCGGTCGAGGCTCTGCTGGCCAACGATAGCGATCCGGACGGCGATCCGCTGACGGTGACCGCGGTATCGAGCGCGGGCAACGGTGTCACGACCCTGGAAAACGGCATCGTCACCTACACCCCCGGCATCAACTTCGAAGGAACCGACCAGTTCACCTATACGGTGTCGGACGGCACCGACAGCGCGACGGCGACCGTCTCGGTCAATGTCGTCAATCCCTATGACGACATCATCGAAGGCGGTGACGGCACCGATCTCGAATATGGCGGCTCGGGTGACGATTACATCAACGGCGGCGCCGGCAACGACATCCTGATCGGCGGCTCGGGCAACGACCGGATCCTCGGCGGCACCGGCAACGACCTCCTGCATGGCGGCAGCGGTTCCGACAGTCTGGAAGGCGGCGCGGGCGACGATATCCTGTTCGGCAATGGCGGCGGGGACGAGCTGTCCGGCGGCACCGGCAACGACCTGCTCTTCGGCGGTTCCGGCGTGGACACGTTCTACTATTCCTCCGGCGACGGTCACGACATTTTCTTCGGCAGCTTCCGGCGCGGGTTCATTGCCGGCGACGAGATCGCCCTGGCGCTCGACGACGTCAGCAGCTTCGCCGACCTGATGCAATACGGCACCGATACGGGCGGAGGCGTGCTCTTCGACTTCGGCAACGGCGACGAACTGTTCCTCTCCGGCACGCGCCTCGCCGCTCTCGACGAGGACAAGTTCACCTTCTACTAAACAGGCGCAACGCTGAAGAAAACGATGCAAGCAAGTCCCGATCCAGACAAGAATATCTACCTGCAGGCGCTCCGGCGCCTGTATCCGACGCTCGTCGTGGTCGGACTGTTCAGCGCCGCGGTGAATATCCTGATGCTGACCGGTCCGATGTTCATGCTGCAGCTCTATGACCGGGTGCTGTCCAGCGGCTCTGTGGCGACGCTTCAGGGGCTGTTTCTGATCGTCGTCTTCGCCTATTTCTTCCTGGGCCTTTACGACCTTCTGCGCAACCGGATGCTGTCGCGGGCGGCCTACCGGCTGGACCAGCTTGCGGGTCCGGGCGGGTTCGATGTCTGGATGCGTTCGGGCCTGACTTCCCACGGAACGATGCCGCGCCCGTTGAACGACCTGGCGACCGTCCGCGGCTTCCTGTCCAGCCCGGCGATGACCGGGTTTTTCGACATGCCCTGGATCCCGCTGTTCCTGACGATCATCTTCTTCATCCATGCCTGGCTGGGATATCTGGCGCTTTTCGGCGCCCTCGTGGTCACCGCCATGGCGCTCGCCAACCAGTTCGCCACCAGGCAGCGGTTCGCCCGGGCGATGGCGATGGACAGCGCGGAGAGCTATTTCACCGATCAGGTGCACCGGAACAGCAATGCGCTGATCCCGCTCGGCATGGCACACAAGCTGCGCCGTCACTGGAAGGAGATGCATTCGGCCGGGCTGGCGACCGGACAGGGGGCCGGAGAACGGACGGAAATCTACGCTTCCTTTTCGAAGGCCTTCCGCATGCTGCTGCAATCCGCTCTGCTCGGCATGGGCGGCTATCTCGCCCTCAAGCAGGAAATCTCTCCGGGCATGATCGTGGCGACGTCGATCATCGCGGGCAGGGCGCTGGCGCCGGTCGATCAGGTGATCGGCCAGTGGCGCAACGTCGTGCGCGCGCGGGAAGCACACAAGCGGCTGAAGGTCACCATGCAGGGAACCGCGGGTGGCCAGAAGCGGGTCGAGCTGCCCGATCCGGAAGGCAGGATCGCCGTGCGCGGGCTGACCAAGTTCGCGCCCGGCCAGGTCAGTCGCTCCGAACGTCCGCCAATCCTGCAGGAGGTCAGTTTCGACCTCGTGCCGGGCGACGCGCTCGGTGTCATCGGACCGTCGGCTTCGGGAAAGAGCACGCTCGCCAGGCTTCTTGTCGGAGCATGGCCCGCGGATTCGGGGGAAGTCCGCCTCGACAGCGCGACGCTGGACCAGTGGTCTCCGGAAGCGCTCGGCCAGCATGTCGGCTATCTGCCGCAGACGCTCGAGCTTCTGGCCGGCACGGTTCGCGACAATATCGTCCGGTTCGATCCCAATGCTTCGGACGACGACCTGATCGCCGCGGCGAAGCTCGCCGGTGTCCACGAGATGATCCTGAAACTGCCGGACGGCTACAACACGCGCCTGGAATACGGCGCGCCGATCCTCTCCGGCGGGCAGACCCAGCGGATCGGCCTGGCGCGGGCGCTGTTCGGGATGCCGAAGCTGGTGGTGCTGGACGAACCGAACTCCAACCTGGACGCCGACGGGGACGAGGCGCTGACCCGCGCGATCGCCCGGATGCGCGAGGCGGGCAGCACCGTGATCGTCATGGCGCACCGTCCGAGCGCGATTGCCGCGGTCAACAAGCTGATGGTGCTCAATGACGGCAGGATGGCCGATTTCGGCGACAAGGCCGAGGTTCTGCGCCGGGCGACCCGCGCGGCGCCTGCCGTCGCGGCTCAGGCGGGTTAGAGGCGAGGTAGAATGACTGTCGTCGTTTCCGACATGGCTCCTCCGGCGGTCAGGACCGGCCTGCGTCTGACCGGCATCCTCGGCGCGCTGGCCAGCGTCGCCTTTCTCGCCGGGGCGATCGCCTGGGCGCATTTCACGCCGATCAACGGAGCGGTGATCGCCTCCGGGCGGGTCGTGGTTCAGGGAAAACCGAAATCGGTTCAGCATCTCGATGGCGGCATCATCCGGGAGATCCTGGTGAAGGACGGCGACCGGGTGAAAGCCGGCGACGTGCTGATGCGCCTGGACGACACCCTGCTGCACGCCAACCTGCAGATTTACCGGACCCGTCTGGCCAATGCGGCGGCCTTGCGGGACAGGCTGGAGGCGGAACAGAGCGGGCTGGACAGTATTCAGTTCGATGACGACATCGCCGCGCTCGACGGCGGGGACCTGACCGCGACACGGCGCGGCCAGACGGCAATCTTCAATTCGCGCCGCGACGTGCATCTGGGCCGGCGCGAGCAGCTTGATGAGAAGATCCGCCAGTACAAGAACCAGATCAGCGGCATCGATGCCCTTGTGGCTGCCAAGCAGGAGCAGCTTGCTTCCCTGGAGAGCGAGCTCGAGGGGATGGTCCAGCTCAGCGAAAAGGGGCATATCCGCCGCAGCCAGGTGCTTGCCATGCAGCGCGACCGGTCCGACCTGATCGGGCAGCTCGGCGAGCATGCGGCCGAACTCGCCCGGATCGCCAACTCGATCCGGGATACGGAGCTTGAAATCCTGCTGGCCGAACGGCAGGTGCGCGAGGAGGCCGTCACGGAACTGCGGGAAACCAACACCTCGATCGAGGAAATGATCCAGCAGATCCTGTCGACCGAAAAGCAGCTCGAGCGCGTCGAGATCCGCTCGCCGGTCGACGGGATCATTCACGAGATGCAGTTCGTCACCGTCGGGGGGGTCGTCGCTCCGGGCGCGACGATCCTTAATGTCATCCCGTCGGGAGAGGGCGTCGTTTTCGAAACAAGGGTCGATCCGTCGATGATCGACCAGGTCTATGTCGACCAGTCCGCCCGCATCCGCCTCTCGGCCTTCAATCAGAGAACGACGCCCGAACTGACCGGCTCGGTCTTGAATATCTCCGCGGATTCCGTGCAGGACGAAACCACGGGAACGACCTTCTACCGCGTCCTGATCGCCGCTCCGCCGGAACAGATCGAACGGCTCGGTGGTCTGGAGATCGTCCCCGGTATGCCGGTCGAGGCCTTCCTGCAGACCGACGAGCGGACCGTGCTCTCCTATCTGGTCAAGCCGCTCGCCGAACAGGTGCTCAGGGCCTTCCGCGAAGAGTGAGGGTTCGCATTGGCGAAACAGTGCGGGCCTTACCTGTCTCCAGACGGGAGAATGCCTTCGCATCTGCGGCGGGTGTGCTCAGGTCTGCCCGTTATGACGACCGATGTGCGTACAGGCTTTGCACCGTGAAAAAGCCTACCCTTCTTCCCGGATTTCACAGTGGCACTTCCACTGGATGAGGCCAGTCGGTGTTTGTGAAGGTGTCTCCCAACCTATAACCTATGCGAATACGAAGGTGAAGTTTAGGACTTTGACAGATATAGTCCGCTTTACCTAGCCTCTGCGGGAGACCGGCCTTGATAACAATCCAGAGGGGCCTGTTGCTCGAACAGGAGGTAATGAAATGACCGGAAGAAACCTGGCTGCAGCTCTTGCCCTTGCCGCGACCTGCGTGCTGACGGCTCCTGCGGCCCATGCCGAAGATTTGGTGCTGCGCGTCGGCGTCGGCCAGAGCGATGTCGCCAATCTCGATCCGCACCGCGCAACGACCACCGGCGATGTCACCGTGGCAAGCACGATGTTCAACGGGCTTGTCCGCTTCGCCCCGGGCAGCGCGAACCCCGCGTCGATCGGACCCGATATCGCCGAAAGCTGGACAAGCTCCGACGACGGTCTTGTCTGGACCTTCAAGCTGCGCCCGGACGTCGCCTTTCATGGCGGCTACGGGACGTTGACCGCCGACGACGTCGTCTATTCCCTGAAGCGTGCCGCCAACAAGGATACCTCTTCCTTCGCCAACGATTACCTCGGGGTTGCCGATGTCGAGGCAATCGACGACCTGACGGTCAGGATCACGCTCGATTTTCCCATCCCCGGCTTCCTGGGAATTCTGGCCAATTATCACGGCGGCAATATCGTCAGCAAAAAAGCGGCGGAAGAGATGGGCGACGCATTCAACGCGCATCCGATCGGCACCGGTCCCTTCATGTTCGACGAGAAGGTCACCCAGCAATATGTGCGGTTGGTCGCCAACAAGGACTATTTCCGCGGCGCCCCGCATATCGATGAGATCATGTACCGGTTGATCCCCTCGGATTCCAGCCGCCGCCTCGCATTCGAATCCGGCGAACTCGATCTGATTTACGGCAAGCGCGAGCAGAAGTGGGTCGAAGCCGTCAAGGAACTCCCGAATGCGGTCGTCGATGTGTTCGAGCCCGGGGAATTCCGGACGCTGCACATCAACATGGGTCATGGCGCGCTGGCTGACCGGCGCGTCCGCCTTGCCATTGCCGAGGCCATCAATGTGGACGAACTCAGGGCATTCGTCGGCGACGACATCACCCGTCCGGGCTGTTCCGCCGTTCCCCCGGGTTATTTCGGAGAATCCTGCGAGGAGCCTTATCCGTATGACCCGGAAAATGCCAGGAAACTGCTTGAGGAAGCCGGTCTTGGCGACGGCCTGAAGCTGAAAGTCGTCGTGTCGAACAGCAGCGCCCAGCAGCCGGTCATGGAAGTGATCCAGGCGCAGCTGGCCGGGGCCGGAATCGATGCGGATCTGGAAATCGTCGATCACCCGACCTACCACCAGAAAATCCGTCAGGACGTTTCGGACCTGGTCTTTTACGGTGCGGCCCGGTTCCCGATCGCCGACAGTTATCTGTCGCAGTTCTATCATTCACGCTCGACAGTCGGCACGCCGACCGCGATCACCAATTTCTCGCACTGCGATGTGGCCGACAGCGAGATCGACGGCGCCAAGGTGCTGACGACGGACGAAAGCCGGGTTCAGCTCTGGAAGGAAGCGCAGGACAAGATCCACGAGACCGTGTGCTCGGTGCCGCTCTTCTCCCTGATGCAGGTCTGGGTGCGCACCGACAAGCTCGACTACGGTTTTCCGATGGAAGGCAACCTGAACCTGTCTCCGCTGATCAACGAACAGACGACGCTCAACTAAAAGCATCTCGTCTGTGGCGGAGCGAATTCGGGCCGCTTCAGGCTCAGGCGAACATCTCGTCAAGCGAGGCCCGGGCGACTGCCTGGGCCTCTTCAATGAAGACATCGACCAGTGCGGAATTGCGGGCCGTGTGCGGCCGGCAGATCTGGAAGCCGCTCGGGATCGGCGGATCGAAGGGCCTGACGGCCACGCGCTCCTTGACCGATTCCACCATGAGCGGATGAACGATGGACACGCCCAGGCCGGCGGCGACGAACTCGCAGATGTTCGGCGCCGTCGTCGCTTCCAATACGCTGACGGGTTTGGGAACGCCTTTTTCCTCGAAGGCCGCCTCCACGCGGCGGCGTGTCAGACTGCCCGCGCCGAAGGTGATGTATTGCTGATGTTCGAGATCGGAGGGCGTGATCCTCTTCAGTCTCGTCAGCGGATGGCCGAGCGGCATGATGCAGACGAAGGGTTCCTCGATCAGCGACACGCTGGCCAGGTGCGTCTGGTCGACCATGGTGGTCAGGATGCCGACATCGAGCTGCCGGGTGACCAGCCATTCCGCGATGAATTGCGAGGCGCGCGTGTCGACCGACACGTGAACGTTGGGATGCTTTTCCAGAAAACCCGAGACCACCCGGCTGACGAACTTGCCGGACAGGCCCGGCATGACGCCCACCTGCAGCCGCCCACGGTCTTCCCGCCGGATCTGTTCCACCGCCCGGGCGATCTGGTCGACGCCCGAGAAGATCCGGTCGATCTCTTCATAAAGCCGCATGCCGCGGTCCGTCAGGGCCAGCCGTCCGCTCTCGCGTTCGAACAGCTGCAGGCCGGTATCTTCCTCCAGGTGAATCAGAAGCTTGCTGGCCGCAGGTTGGGAAATCCTCAGAAGTTCCGCCGCCCGGCTGACCGTTCCCGCTTCGATGAATGCCCGGAAGGCTTCGATCTGTCTCAGGCTCGGGGGACGCATTGGTATAACCTCAGAGAATACGATGGCAAAATTTTCGCTTTTGACTTTCTAACATCGGCCTTCCTACCATGGCAACAAAGAAGGAGAGGCGCGTGAAGACCGCTGAAATCATCGTAGTAGGGGCCGGCGTCGTTGGCTCGGCCATCGCTTTCGGTCTGGCCGGGAAGGGTCATGAGGTACTGGTCATCGACGGCGAGAGCGCCGACTTTCGGGCCTCCCGCGCGAATTTCGGGCTGATTTGGACACAGAGCAAAGGGGACGGCTTTCCGGCCTATCAGGACATCACCCACGGGAGTGCTGCAAACTGGGCTGATTTCGCCGGGCGCATAAGGGAAATTTCGCGGCTCCCGCTAACCGTGGAGCAGAAGGGCGGCCTCGTTTATTGCCTGGGACAAGGCGAATGGGACGCGACCCGGGCAAGGAACAACCGCCTGGCCGGGCAGCAGGCAGGCAGACAGGCCGATACCGAGATGCTCGATCGGGCGGAACTGGACCGGCTGCTGCCGGAGGTCCGGCTCGGCGAAGAGGTTGTCGGTGCCAGTTTCGGCCTGGCGGACGGACATGCCAATCCGCTGGAACTCCTGTCCTGTCTTCATCTCGCCATTGCCCGCCTTGGCAGCAGCATCCGGTTTCAAGCCCCCGTTCTTGACCTTCGACCGACGGGCCGGGGATTCGAGGTTGAAACGCCGAAAGAAACCTTCGGCTGCGGCAGGATCGTTCTGGCGGCCGGACTTTCCAACACCGGCCTGGCCGCCGCTCTGGGCATGAATGTTCCACTGGAACCCCAGCGCGGCCAGATCCTCGTCACCGAACGCCTGCGCCCCCTGTTGCCCCTGCCGGCCAGCGGCCTGCGCCAGACAGGCGAAGGCACGGTGATGATCGGGGCAACCCAGGAAGATGTCGGTTTCGATACGGGCACCACCGCCCGGGCGGCCTCCAGGCTTGCCTCCCGGGCGACACGGATCGCGCCTGCGCTCAAGGAGGCAACGATCGTCCGGCAATGGTCCGGCCTGCGCATCCTGTCGCCCGACCGGGCGCCGGTCTACGTCCAGTCCGCTCAATATCCCGGCGCTTTCGCCGCCAGTTGCCATTCCGGCGTAACGCTTGCCGCCTTTCACGCGGGCGCGTTCGCCGATGCCATTTCCGAAGGCGACCTTGCCAAGGATTTCAGTGCCTTCGCTCCGGAGAGATTTGATGTTCAGAAGTGTGCTTGAAACGACGGGCCCCCGCGTGCGGGTCATGATCGACGGACGGGAGGTCGAGGCGGATGAAGGGGAAACGGTTGCAGCCGTGCTGGCGCGGCTCGAGCCGCCCTTTGCGCGTATCAATCCCGTCAACGGCGAGCGCCGTGCTCCCTATTGCATGATGGGCGTGTGTTTCGAATGCCTTGTCCGCATCGACGGGGCCGATTCCGTCCAGTCCTGCCAGGTCGCCGTGCGGGACGGCATGCGCGTGGAACGGCAGACCCGCCTGCGGGAGGTCAGGTGATGCAGAGCGACTACGATGTCATCGTCATCGGCGCCGGTCCCGCGGGCATGTCGGGAGCCATCGCGGCGCGCGCACATGGCCTTTCGGTTCTCCTGGTTGACGAACAGGCGGCTCCCGGAGGGCAGATCTGGCGCAAGGTGGAACAGAACGCCGGCATTTCCGTCGGCCATGCCCTGGGCGCGGATTACCTGAAAGGCGCGAGGCTTGTGGCCGGGCTGCGCGAGAGCGGCGCCGACGTCTGCTTCGGTGCGCAGGTCTGGCAGATCGAGGAAGGCTTTCATGTCTATCTGAGCCATGACGGAAAAGCTCGCTGCCTCAAGGCGCGTGCCGTGCTTCTGGCGACTGGTGCCCAGGAGCGGCCCAGTCCGTTTCCGGGCTGGACATTGCCCGGCGTGATGACAGTCGGCGCCGCGCAGATCCTGATCAAGACGTCCGGCGCCATTCCCGAAGAACCCGCCTGGATCGCGGGAAGCGGCCCGCTGCCGCTTCTCTACATGTCCCAGCTTCTCGATCTCGGTGGAGAAGTTGCCGGCTATATCGACACGTCGCCGCGCCGCAATTTCTGGCGCGCGGCACGGTTCTTCCCGGGCGCCCTGCGCGCCTCGGGCAGCATGATCAAGGGGCTGAAATGGCTTTCCCGGCTGAAGCGTGCCGGCGTGCCGGTCTTTAGCGCCGCCCGCGGCCTTGAAGCCCTCGGCGATCAGCGCCTCGAAACCATCCGTTTCGAGAAGGCCAATGGCGAGGGCTTTGAAGCGCCCGCCAGGCTGTTGCTTACCCATGAAGGGGTGGTGCCCAACATCCATTTTTCCATGGCCCTGGGATGTGCCCACGACTGGAACGAGGCTCAGCTCTGTTTTGCCCCGCGCCTGGATGCGTGGGGGGAAAGCGCCCGATCCGGGGTCTTCATCGCCGGGGACGGTGGCGGGATCGCAGGAGCGGATGCGGCCGCCGCGTTCGGTGAGATCGCCGGGCTGGGGATCGCGTGCAAGCTGGGGGCTCTGACGCAGGAGGCCACCGCCGCGCAAGCGGGCAGGGCCCGCAAGGCCCTCAAACCCCTGCTTGCCATAAGGCCTTTCCTCGATGCGCTCTACAGGCCTCGCGCTGAGATTTTCTCGCCGCGCCCGGACACGCTCGTCTGCCGTTGCGAATGCCGGACCGCCGATCAGGTCCTGCAGGCGGCGCGCCGCGGTGCGGCCGATCCCAATCAGGTCAAGGCGGCGATCCGTGCGGGCATGGGGCCGTGCCAGGGCCGTCAGTGCGGGTATTCCGTCGCAGCGCTTGTGGCGGAGGCGCATGGCCTGCCCATGGGCTCCGTCGGTTTCTTCAACATCCGTCCGCCGCTGAAGCCCGTTACCCTTGGCGAAGTCGCAGCTCTCGCCAGCGCCGAGGACGGCAAATGACCCGGGTGGGCAAGGACGTGATCGTCATCGGCGGCGGCCTGCACGGCCTGTCCTCAGCCTTCAATCTTGCGAGGCGGGGTGCGAGCGTGGCCGTGCTGGAGGGAGCCTGGGTCGGCCGCCATGCGTCCGGCGCCTCGGCTGCAGGCGTGCGGACCCTCGGACGGGATCTCAGGGAATTGCCGCTTTCCCTCGAAGCCGGCCCCATGTGGCACGACATGGCGGAGATCGTCGGCGACGATTGCGGATTTCATGCGGTCGGGCAGCTGCGTGTGGCGGAGACCGAGGAGGGTCTCGCCAAGCTGTCAGGCCGTGTCGCCGCGCTCAAGGCACGGGGGCATGATCATGAAAGGATGATCACCGCGGCCGATCTGCAGGAACTCGCGCCCGGCATTTCGAGAAAATGTCTCGGCGGCAGCTATGTTGCGAGCGACGGGTCGGCGGATCCGCACAAGACGTTGCGCGCCTATCGCGGGGCCTCAGAACGCCATGGTGTGGCCGTCCATGAAAATTGCCCGGTTCAATCGCTGAAGCGGCAGGGTGGGCTCTGGCAGGCCGGGACCTCCGAAGGACGTTTCGAGGCGCCCGTGATCGTCAACGCTGCGGGGGCCTGGGCCGGCGGGATTGCAGCGCTCGCCGGCGAGCATATTCCCCTTGGGACAAAGGCTTCGATGATGCTGGTGACGGAGCGCCTGGCGGCGCGCGCGTTCCCCGTTATTTCTGCGGAAGGGCGCCCGCTGTCCTTCAAGCAGACCGATGAGGGCACTCTGTTGATCGGCGGCGGATCGCAAGGCCGTTCCGATCTTGCCGGCCAGCGAGCGAGTGTCGATTTTCTGTCTCTCTCCCGCACTGTGCTTGCGGCGACCGAGCTGTTCGACTGGACCAGCGATATTCGTATCGTCCGGACCTGGGCCGGTCTGGAGGCCCGCACTGAGGATTACCTTCCGGTGATCTGCCGGTCGGAAACGCTTGAGGGCGTCGTCCATGTTTTCGGCTTCTCCGGGCACGGGTTCCAGCTCGTGCCGGTCGCCGGTCAGGCCGTGGCCGACCTCGTGTTTGACGGCGAAACCCGCCATCCGATCGCACCGTTCACATCCGCCCGGCTGGCAAAAAGGAGTCATGCCGCATGATGAGATATTTCATTCGACGGCTCTTACTGGCCATCCCGACCTTGCTCGCCATGCTGACCGTCGTGTTCGTTCTGGTCAGGCTGGTGCCGGGCGACGCCGCCGTTGCCATGCTCGGCGATCAGGCCTCCGAGGCGAACCTGGCGGCACTCCGGGCGCGGCTCGGGCTCGACCAGCCGCTTTACGTCCAGTATCTGGGTTTTATCGGCGACGCCCTGCGCGGCGATCTCGGCACGTCGCTGGTCAGCGGCAGACCGGTGCTGGAGGAGGTGGCCAACGTCCTGCCCTATACGCTGGAACTGACCGCCGCTGCCATGATCATCGGCACGGTGTTCGGCCTGCCGCTGGGTGTCTGGGCGGCTCTCCGGCGCAACAGATGGGAGGATTATTTCACGCGACTCCTGTCGCTGACGGGGTTGTCCTTCCCGGGCTTCGTGTCGGCCATCCTGCTGCTGCTCGCCTTCGCCGTCTATCTGCGCTGGCTGCCGGTCATGAGTTCGGCTTCCGGCGATCCGCTCACCCACCTGCGCAACCTGATCCTGCCGGCGCTCAATCTCGGCCTGATCATGATGGCCTATATCACCCGGGTCACGCGCTCCTCCATGCTCAACGTCCTGGGCGAGGACTATGTGCGCACCGCGCGTGCCAAGGGCGTCCGGCCGTCCCGCCTGGTGATGCGCCATGCCCTGCGCAACGCGCTCGTGCCGATCGTCACCGTCGTCGGGCTCTATTTCGGCACGTTGATCGGCAATTCGGTTCTCACCGAAATCGTCTTCACCCGTCCCGGTCTCGGCAAGCTGATCCTGGGGGCTCTCAATTCGCGTGACTACACGCTTCTGCAGGGCCTGATGATCGTCTTCGCGAGCTTCGTGATCCTGGTGAACATCATCACCGACCTCGTCTACAGCCTGGTCGATCCGCGAGTGAGTTTGAGCAAATGACCAGCGCAACCATGACCTCCGCTCCGTCCCGTCAGCCCAATGCGCTGATCCAGGCCTTCCGGCGCAACAAGCTGTCCTGGCTCGGGCTTGCGCTGCTGGTGTTCATCGTCGCGATCGCGGTGTTCGCCCCGCTTTTGTCGCCCTACGATCCACTGGCCCAGGACATCCTGCACCGCCTCGAGCCGCCCTCCGCCGCGCACTGGCTGGGCACCGACACCTATGGCCGCGATGTGATGTCCCGTCTGTTCTACGGCGCGCGCATCTCGCTCTTCATCGGCTTCGTGGCCGTGTTGATCGCCATGACCTGCGGCTCCGCGATCGGCCTGCTGGCCGGTTATTTCGGCGGGCTTTTCGATCAGTTCGTCATGGGCATCGTCGATGTGATGCTGTCGTTTCCGACCCTGCTTCTCGGGCTGATGATCGCGGCGATGCTCGGGGCGAGCCTCGAAAACCTGATCGTCGCCATTGCCATCACGGAAATGGCGCCTTTCGCCCGCGTGGCCCGTGCGCCGACCATCTCGCTGAAACAGCGGGATTTCGTCGAGGCCGGTCACGCGCTTGGCTTCAGCCATATCCGCATCATGGGCGTACATATCCTGCCCAACATGGTTTCCGACATCGTGGTCGTCGGCTCGCTCTGGATGGCCACCGCCATCCGGACCGAAGCCTCGCTCAGTTTCATCGGCCTCGGCGTTCAACCGCCGACGCCGACCTGGGGCGGCATGATCCGCGAGGGGTTCGAGAATATCCTCAATTCCTGGTGGCTCACCGTGTTTCCCTCGCTGGCCATCCTCATCACCGTGCTGGCGCTCAACATCCTCGGCGATGCCCTGCGCGATGCCATCGATCCCAAAATGAGGAGCGAATAATGACCGCTTCCGGCAATCCTCTTCTGCAGATCCGCAACCTGCAGACCGAGTTCCGCGTCAGCGATGCATGGCATGCCGCCATTCAGGGCATCGATCTCGACGTGATGCGCAACGAGACGTTGGCCATCGTCGGGGAATCCGGCAGCGGCAAATCGGTCACGGCGCTCTCTATCTTGAGGCTCCTTCCCATGAGCGGCGCCCGCATCGCCAGGGGCCGGATTCTGTTTCAGGACCGCGACCTGGTCGGCCTGAGCGAACGGGAGATGTCCGGCATCCGGGGGGATTCCATCGCGATGATTTTCCAGGAACCGATGACATCGCTCAACCCGACCATGCGGGTCGGCGACCAGATTGCCGAGGCCATCGTCATCCACCGCGGCAAGAGCTGGGGCGATGCCCGCAAGGAAGCGCTCCGGCTTCTCGACGAGGTCAAGATCCCGGCGGCCGCCAAACGCATGGAGGATTACCCGCATGAATTCTCCGGCGGCATGCGCCAGCGGGTGATGATCGCCATCGCGCTCGCCTGCCGGCCGAAGCTGCTTCTGGCGGACGAGCCGACGACGGCGCTGGACGTGACCGTTCAGGCCCAGGTGCTGGCGCTGCTCAACGAGCTGAAAACCGCGCATGACATGTCGGTGGTCTTCATCACACATAATCTCGGCGTCGTCGCGCAGATCGCCGACCGGGTAGCGGTGATGTATGCGGGTGAAATCGTCGAAACGGCGAGCGTCGGCGACCTGTTCGCCAATCCGGTTCACCCTTACACGGAGGCCCTGCTGCGGGCCATGCCGCGTGTCGATGTCAGTGCCGAGCTTGAGCCTATACCCGGCTCGGTACCGTCCATATCGGGCCGGCCAGAGGGCTGCAATTTCGCGCCGCGCTGCCAGATGCGCGAGCCGCGCTGTTCGCGGCATCCGCAACTGTCGGCCTTGCCCGGTTCGCCGGGCCGTTGCGCTCGTTGTCTTGTCCGTGTCGATCAGGAGCAGGCCGCATGAGCAATCCGTCAGCCAATGGTCTGCGGGTGGAGAACCTGCGCAAGCATTTTCATCTCGGCGGAGGGTTCCTGGGTGGCCCGAAAAAGGTCATTCAGGCGGTCAACGACGTTTCCTTCGAGGTGCCGAAAGGCGAAAGCGTCGGCCTGGTCGGGGAGTCCGGTTGCGGCAAATCCACCGTCTCGCGCGCGGTCCTGCACCTTGTCCGCCCGGATGACGGTCGTGTCGAATTCGACGGCATCGATATCGGCAAGGCCTCGCGCGCGGAGCTGCGCCACTTACGCCGCAAGCTGCAGTTCGTCTTCCAGGATCCGTATTCGTCGCTCAACACCCGGCGGACGATCCGCAAGACGCTCGAAGAGCCGCTTCATGTCCACAAAGCCGGCACGAAGGCGGAGATCCGCAGGAAGGCCGAAGACGCCATCCGGGAAGTCGGCCTGCCGGTCGACGTGCTCGACCGCTATCCGCACGAGTTTTCCGGTGGCCAGCGCCAGCGCATCGGCATCGCTCGCGCCCTTGTCCTCGATCCGGAACTGGTGATCGCCGACGAGCCGGTCTCCGCACTGGATGTCTCCGTGCAGGCGCAGATCCTCCAGCTTCTGGAAAACCTGCGGCAGAAACGCAATCTGTCCTTCCTGTTCGTCTCCCACGATCTGGGCGTCGTCAGGCATTTCTGCACCTCGGTCTGCGTGATGTATCTCGGACATATTGTCGAACAGGGGCCGACCCGGGAGGTGCTCGACAGCCCGGCGCATCCCTATACCCAGCTGCTCAGGGAAAGCTCTCCCGTGCCCGATCCGGAGAAGCGCCTGACGCTGGTCAAGAACGACGGCGAGGTGCCGTCTCCGGCCAATCCGCCTTCGGGATGCCCGTTCCACACGCGCTGTCCGCACGTGATGCCGGTTTGCAGGGAGATCATGCCGAAGCCTATCGCACAGGCCTCCGGCCGCAAGGTCGCCTGCCATCTCTTCGAGCACGGTGTGCCGTGACCGGTTCTGACGGTTCAGATAGGCTCTGGCTGCGAGCTTCCAACAAGTTGGCTTTCGACGTCGGTGCGATCCGAATCCCTCATCCTGAGGAAGCGCGAAGCGCTGTCTCGAAGGATGGGCGGCATACTCGGAGCAAGTGGCCCATCCTTCGAGACGGGCCTATGGCCCTCCTCAGGATGAGGTTCTGTTTCCAGAATCGATTTCTGCTCGCTCCGAAAGATAACCTTTTGAAAGTTCACGCGTTGAGGCTAAGCAGGACCTTGCCGGATCGGGACGCGGTGGCACAGGCGATGGCCTGCTGATAGTCCGCGAGATCGAAAATCTCGGTGATGACGGGATCGACATCGAGGCCCGACAGGAGCGCCCGTTCGGTGTCCAGCCAGGTCTGATCCAGAATGCGCCCGTAAATGCCGCGCAGAACGATCTCGCGGAGCACGATGTGCGAAGTCACATCAATGGGGACGGCCTTGGCGGGAAGGCCTGCCATGACCATGGCACCGCCCCGCCGGATGGATTTGAGGCCGGTGTCGATGGCGGAGGAAACGCCGGACGTTTCGATGGTCACATCCACGCCGCCTGCCCGGGTCGTGTCCTTGCAAATTCCCTCCAGCGGCTCATGCACCGGATCGACCGTGACATTCGCACCGAGCCGCAGCGCGAGCTGCCGACGCTCCGGTGAGGGATCGCTGGCGATAATCCGGGCGGCGCCGAGGTGGCGGGCCGTTGCAATCGCCATCAGACCGATGGGCCCGCACCCGGAGACCAGCATGTGATTGCCCTCGCTTCCCGCTTCCCGCGCACAGCGGACCGCAATCCCCAGGGGCTCCATGATCGCGCCGACCCGATCGGAGATGCCCCCCGGCACCTTGCGGAGCAGTTTGACCGGCACCACCGAATAGTCGGCAAAGGCACCGCTATCGAGCCGGCTGAAGGTCCTGAGGTTGTCGCAGGTGTGTCCGCGCCCCATGCGGCACTGGTCGCAATGGCCGCAGGAAAGATGGGTTTCGCCTGTCACGCGGTCGCCGATGGCAAAAGGCGCACCGTCCTTGAGATCGACGATTTCACCGCAAAACTCATGCCCCATGGCGAAGGGCGGGGTGTAGGCACGGGCGGCCCATTCGTTCCAGCCGATAATGTGCAGGTCGGTGCCGCAGATGCCCGCATTGCGGATCCGGACCAGCGCCTCGCCGGACTTCAAGGCGGGAAGCGGTCTTTCGACGAGGTCGAGCGCTCCGGCGCGGGGCTCGGTCATGACGACAACGCGTGTGCGGCCACTAAAGGTCATTGTTAAACTCCATCGTCAGACGGTGCCGCCCTGGGCGACAGGCGATCGGGTCATCGAACGGGGCTGGCCCGGTAGAAACGGCTTCCCTTCAACCTCCGGAATGGGAGACTGGCTGCCAAGCCGGCCGCCGCCGCAAGAATTGCCTCGGTTGACGACGTCCGGATGCCGGACCCGGCGCGTGCCGCTCTTCATCCGATCAGGCCTTTCTCACCGATTGCCGCCTGGCAAGAGGGGATTGAAGAATTTCGGCAGCGCTTCGCTCTATGGCGGCGGCGGCATCGCGGAGCGCGGCCACCACCATGTCAAGCCGCTCGCCGGACAGCCGGGTCGTCACAGCGGCAATGCTGATGGCGGCGACAGCCTGGCCTTTGCCGTCCTTGATCGGGACGCCGACACCGGACATGCCCGGAATCAGATGCCCCTCGTTGAGGCAGAAACCTCTTTCCCTGCTTTGGGCAATCATCTCGGCAAGGGCTTCGGCGCTTATGCCGAAGGGGTCGCGGCGCTCCTCATCCACCTCCAGTATGCGCGACATCTCGCCGTTCGGCTGAAAGGCGAGCAACGCAAGACTGCCGGCGCCAATGCCCAAAGGCCTGCGGTCGCCGATGCTCAGGGTCAGCGTCTTGATTGGGTAAGTGCCCTCACGCCGGTCCACGCATACCGAATCCAGCCCGGACGGCAGGCTGAAATAGACCGTATCTTCGGTCATCTCGCATAACCGTGTCAGCTCGCCATCGACAAAGGGTGCAAGGCCGTACCGGTTCATGGCGGCGGCGGTCCAGGCCACCATCTTGAGGCCGACGAAATAGCGGTTGGAGGATTTGTTGTGGTCGACAAATCCATAGGCAGTCAGCCCTGCGAGCAACCGGTGCACCACGGCGGGGCCGAGGCCGGTCCGCTCGGTGACATCGGTCAGCCGCAGACCCTGTTCGCTGGCTTCCGACAGCGTGTCGATCACCAGCGCGGCGCGTGCTGCGTTCTGGTGTTCGCCCTTCTCCCTGGATGTCACTTCATTCCTCCGCAGATACGCCAGGTCTCGCCTTTGCCGACGGGTGTTGACAATTTCAAGCTAGCATGTAATTTTCCTATTATCAAATAAAAATTTCCGTTAAGTGGAAAATAATATGATTATCGAATTGGGATCGGTGACCGATCTCACGGAGGAATATCAAGGGCGTGTCGCGGTCGTGGGGTCTCATGGAGGAGAGCTGACGGGCCGCTTTGCCGAACGTGCCGGCGTCGCGGCGCTGATCTGTCACGACGCCGGGGTCGGGCTCGAAGGAGCAGGCGTCGCCGCACTCGGCTACCTCGACCGGTGCGGGGTGCCCGCCATAGCGGTGGGACACATGTCCGCGCGGATAGGCGATCCCGCGGACATGATGAAGCGCGGTATCGTCTCTCATGCGAATGCCTGCGCCGCAAGTCTCGGCGTGACGGCCGGTCAGGACGTGCGCGCCGCGCTCACGGTTTTCGAAGCAATCCCTTTCCGGCAGGTGCCGGGAGGTCCCAAACCGGACGCGAACACAATTCTCGCGGAAGAAGAGATCGAGACCGGTGGCGTGAAGATCCTGCTGCTCGATTCCGCTTCGAAGCTTTCTGCCCGGCATGACGGTGCCATCGTGATCACCGGATCCCACGGCGGTCTGCCGGGAAACGAGATTTCCCGCGCCTTGCGCGCAAGGCCGGTGCTCGTTGTCTTCAACGATGCCGGCATCGGGATTGATCGGGCAGGTATCGCGAGGCTGCCCGTGCTGCAGGACATGGGTATCGCGGCGCTGTGCGTGGATGCCGGGTCCGCAAGGATCGGAAGCGCTCGCTCGAGTTACGAGAACGGGCTTGTCTCCATTGCCAATTCACTTGCTGCGGAACTCGGCGCGGAGCCGGGCATGCCGCTCAAACTTCTGGCCGGCAAGCTGGTCGGCCTATCAGACCATCCAACTCAATCCGGAAAAGTCACATCATGAGTTCAACCGCCTCGATTTCCGTCCCGGACGTATCCAATTCCACCATCACGCTCACCGGTGGTGAGGCCATTGTCGAGATCCTGGAGCGGGCCGGCGTCGGGCCGATGTTCGGCATGGGTGGCTTCCAGCTCTTGCCGTTCTACGAAGCCGTGCGCCGCAAGGGTTTGCAGCATTTCCTGATCAACGACGAGCGGGTCGGGGCCTTCGCCGCCGATGCCTATGCGCGCATGACCAACAAGCCGGGCGTGTGCGATGCGACGCTCGGGCCGGGGGCGACAAACCTCGTGACCGCGCTCGTCGAAAGCTACAACGCGGGCATCCCCCAGGTCGTCTTCGTGGGCGACACGCATCGCGACCATTCCTGGAAGAACATGACCCAGGAAGCCCGCCAGATGGATATTCTCCGTCCCGCAGTCAAGGAGGTTATCCGGATCGAGCGGTCCTCCCGGGTGCCGGAGCTGGTGCGCCGCGCCTTTGCGGTCGCCACCTCCGGCAGACCGGGCCCCGTTGTCGTCGATGTGCCGGAAGACATTGCGCATGAGGCGTTCGATTATCCGGTCGATGACCTCTGGATCGATCCCGCGACGACGGCCTTCCCGGCTTATCGCTCCCGTCCAGCGGCTCAGGAGATCGAAAGAGCCGCTGCGCTGATCGCCGGCGCGGAACGGCCTCTGCTGCTTGTGGGCGGCGGCATTCACATTTCAAGTGCCTACGGGGCGTTGCAGGAGTTGGCCGAGCAACAGGCGATACCGGTGGCGCATACGCTTTCCGGCAAGGGTACGATTGCCTGCACGCATCAGCTCTCCGCGGGCCTGTTCGGGCGCTATTCACGCATTGCCAACGACCTGATCGAGACCAGCGACTGCCTGGTCGTGGTCGGCTGCAAGCTGGGCGAGATCGCGACGAAGCGGTTTCAGCTTTTCGACGGCAGCAAGCCGATCATTCATCTTGAATCCCTGCCGGAAGAGATCGGCCGGACGACCCGTGCCGACGTGGCGCTGGTGGGCGATGCCAAGCTGGGCCTTGAGGATCTGGCGGAGGCGTTGCGGGACAGAAGCGCGAGGGCCATGTCCGCGCGCGCCGGCTATGTGGCCGAAGTCCCGGAGCGCATGGCCAAATGGCGCGAGGGCGCGAAGGACCGGCTCGAGGCCACCGAGACGCCGATCAATATGGGCCGCATGCTCAACGAGTTGAACAGGGAGATGCCCGAGGACTCCGTTCTGGTGGCCGACGGCGGTTTTGCCGCGCATTGGGGCGGGTTGCTCTACGACACGAAGAAGGCCGGCCGCCGTTTCGTGGCCGACCGGGGCTTTGCCTCGATCGGATACGGATTACCGGGCGCGATGGGGGCGCAACTGGCGGTACCCGGCCAGCCCGTGATCGGCATTACCGGCGACGGCGGCTTCAACATGGTCCTGGGCGAACTGGAAACCGCGCGCCGGGCCGGGACGCCGTTCACGCTGATGATCGTGAACAATGCGGCCTCCGGCTATATCAAGGCCCTGCAGCACGCCATGTACGGCGAATATCAGTCATCCGACCTGATCGAAATGAACTACGCGGAAATCGCCCGGGATTTCGGTTGCCACGGTACCCGCGTCGAAGATCCCGAACAGATCGCTCCGGCCATCCGCGCCGCCAATGAAGAACGCACGGTGCCGTCCGTCATCGACGTGGTGGTCACCCGCGATCCTGCAAAAATGCTGCCCGGCGTCGACAACAGAACGCTCAAGGTCACCAAGGGGGACAGGCCGGTCTGAACGGCACAACGCGCGTGACATTCCTGGGAGGAAACAGGTGAAAATTCTTATCAGGCCGATCCGGTGGATCGAAGACTGGGGTGTGCTTGTCGCGGCGGTTGCCGTAGCCGGCGTCATGGTTCTGGGCGTTGCCGAAATTCTCGGGCGCAGCCTTTTCAACAGCCCCATTCACGGTCATATCGACCTTGTCGCGGAGATGATGCCGCTCATCGTTTTCCTCGGTATCTCGACAAGCCTTCGCTCAGACAGCCACGTGCGCATGACGCTGGTTCTGGACACGTTAACCGGACGATGGCGCAGCGTGATGGAGGCATTGGGTTGCGCGCTGGGCGGCTTCATTGCCCTGGTGCTGGCGGCGGGAGCGTTCCAGAACTTCCAGCGTGCGCTTCGGTTCGACGACGTCACTCCCGACCTGCATATCCTGACCTGGCCGGCCAAGCTTCTGGTGGCTGTGTGCCTCGCGGTTCTAGGGCTCAGGTTTTTCATCTTCACTTACGGTTATCTGCGCCGGGCCGCCGGGCATGAAATGCCGGCCGACGGGGACTTCATCCCCGAAACCAATACTGACCATCTGGCGAGCGAATGATCATGGCAATCGATGCGTCTTTGCTGGGTGTTTTGAGCGTTGTGGCTCTCATGGTGCTGGTCGGTCTCGGCATGCGGATATTCGCCGCAGCGGCGCTGGTCGGGTTCACCGGACTAGCCCTTCAGATCGGATGGGGCGGCGCGATGGGCCTGGCCGGGCTGACGCCCTACGCAAAGGCTGCCACCTATGAATTCAGCGTACTGCCCATGTTCGTGCTCATCGGTTTCCTGGCCTTCCACGCCGGAATGACACGTGAGATTTTCGAGGCGGCCAGGATCTGGGTCGGGCGGTTTCCCGGTGGTTTGGCCGTTGCAACCGTGTTCGCCACGGCAGGTTTCTCCGCCATCTCCGGCGCGAGCACGGCGACGGCCGCAGTCTTTTCCCGGGTGGCGCTACCGGAAATGCTCGAGCGCGGATACAAGGCGTCGATCTCGGCCGGTGTGGTGGCCGCCGGTGGAACTTTGGCGTCGCTGATCCCGCCGAGCGGAATTCTCGTGGTTTACGGGATCATTGCCGAGGCATCGATCGGACGGTTGCTGCTCGCCGGATTTATTCCAGGGGTCATCTCCGCCATTGTCTATGCTGCGACGGTTCTCATTCTTTTCAAGCGCGATCCCGATCTCGGACCTGCCGGCGAGGCATATCCGGTCCTCGAGAAGATCAAATCCTTGCGACAGCTTATGGGCGTCGGGCTTGTCGTTTTCATTATTCTGGGCGGGCTTTACACAGGCTGGTTGACGCCGACCGAGACCGGCGCCGCCGGTGCGGCGGTGATGCTGGCCTTCTGCCTGTTCAGGGCCGGGTTCGCGCTGGCCAATCTCAAGGATGCCTTTATCGAAACCGTCAAGGTTTCTTCGATGATCTTCTCGGTGATCTGGGCGGTGCTGATCTATGTGCGCTTCCTCGGTTTCACGGGATTGCCCGGCGATATTGCCGAGTGGGTCCTCGTCGTTCCGGCGAACCGTTATGTCATCCTGATCGGGATCCTGTTGTTCTATGTGGTCCTCGGTATGTTCATGGACGCGATCGGCATGCTGCTTCTGACCCTGCCGATCGTTCTGCCAACCATTGTGGGTCTTGGGTTCGATCCGATCTGGTTCGGCATCATTTTGGTCAAGATGGCCGAGATCTGCCTGATCACTCCGCCGATCGGCCTCAACTGCTTTGTCGTGCACGGAGTTCGTCCCGACATTCCGCTGCCGACGATCTTCAGGGGTGCCTTTCCGTTCTTCTTTTCCGACGTCGCAACAGTCGCGCTTCTGATCGCCTTTCCCGAAATCGTCCTGTGGTTGCCCAATCAGGTGGCCGGTGGCTGATGAATTTCTCAAACATGGAGGAGACAATCATGAAAAAACGCACATTTCTGGTGGGTGCACTCGCGCTTGCCGCGAGTCTTGCAAGCCCTGCCTTCGCGCAGGCGGTGGATGGGCCGGAAGTCAACTGGAAGCTTTCACTCTGGGGGAACCCTCGGGCGTTCACCGCGCCGGTCGACAAGCTCGCCGAACTGATTGCCGAGCGTACCGGCGGCAAGTTCAAGATCGAGGTGGTCTATGGCGGACAGCTGGCGGGTCCGGCGGAGAACCTCGACGGTCTTCAGGTCGGTGCCTTCCAGGCGGCGGTCATCGCTCCGGCGCTGCATCCGGGCAAAAACCCCGTGGCAATGGGGCTGGACCTGCCCTTCTTGCCCATTCCCGATCTTGCAACGCGTCAGCAGGTGGTCGAAGCGTTTTTTGCGCATCCGGCCGCGGTGGAAGAGTGGAACAAACTCAATGTGAAGCAGGTCTTCACGATCTTGAGCCCGCAATTCGAATTCATGGGTAAAGGCGAGGTTCCGGAGACGCTGGAGAAATGGAACGGCAAGCGTGTGCGCGCAGCTGGCGGACTCGGTGAAGCAATGGGCAAGATTGGCGCCTCCACGGTGACCCTCGGTGCTCCCGATGTGTACCAAGCTCTTGAGCGCGGCGTGCTCGACGCTGCCGCTTTCCCCTTCACATACGCGCATGGTGCTTACGGGCTGCACGAGATTTCCGACTGGTACACCACCAATATGGAACCGGGAGTGAACCACGGCGTGGTGCTGTTCAATCTAGATGCGTGGAATGCGCTTCCCGATCAGTACAAGCAGGTCGTGCTGGATGCCAAGACAGAAGCTTATACAGACAATATTCGCGTCATGAAGGAAGCCGACGATAAATGGCTGCCGGTCTTCAAGAGTTCGGGGATGACTGCAATCACATATTCCGAAGAGGAAAAGAAGAAATGGATCGATCAGGCGGCCAAGCCGGTTTGGGATGCGTGGGTTGCCCAACAGAACGCCGCCGGACGCCCCGGTCAGGAATTGCTTGATCTGATCATCAAGACCGCCGCCGAGTAGAACGCGGTGGCAGGAGGACACGTTTGCCGATGCGGCGAATTCTGTGCTTTGGCGATTCGAACACCTGGGGCTTCGAACCGGGGACCGGCCGGCGCTATGGGCCGGATGTCAGGTGGAGCGGGTTGCTCCAGCGAAAACTCCAGGCTTCTGCCGTCGTCATCGAGGAGGGGCTGAACGGACGCGCAGCGGTCTATCCCGATCTGATCTCCGGCCGTTCTTCCGCACAGCCTTACCTATCGGATTGCCTGGCATCTCACGCGCCGCTCGACCTCGTGATCCTGATGTTGGGCACAAACGACATGAAGGCGCGTTTCGGTCTCGGTGCTTATGACATTGCGGAAGGCGTGGGGGCGCTGGTCGACGCCGTCAAGAACTCCCATGCCGGTGCGGAAGACGGTTCGCCGGACATTCTGATAGTCTGCCCGGCGCCGATCGAAAAACTGGTCGACCACAGGGTCGATCTGTTTGCAGGCGCAGAGGAGAAGTCCGCTTCTCTCGATGGACATCTGATGCGTGTCGCGGAAGCGCGTGGCGTCAGGGCATTGCCCATTCGGGATCATGTGCGGCCAAGCCCGGTGGATGGCATTCACCTGGACATTGCTGCTCATGCCGTACTGGCCCAGTTGATCGCCGACGCGATCGGCTGATCGCACATTTCAGGCGATGACCGCTGTGCTGATCCGCTAAAGCGTCCAGCGCCGGTCCTGCAGGCTCACATATAGGTGCGGTCCTCGATCGGGGTGTCGCGGATGCGGGTCAGGAGCATGTCTAGGAGAGCCGTCTCCGCCCGGTTCATCTTGGCTTTCGGGTTCCAGACCACGTGGACGTCGATGGCCGGCAGGTGGTCGTAGGGCGGCAGCTGCCAGAGCATGCGGTCCTCGACGTCTCGGCGCACCACATGGACGGGCAGGGGGCCGACGCCCAGGCCGGCGATGATCATGCGGCGGACCTCTTCCAGATTGGCGGAGGTGCCGACCACCCGGTCGTCCAGGTCGGCTTCCGCACGCATCAGGGTGACGGGCCTGAGCGCGTCTTCAAGCCGGTCGGTGACGAAACTGACGGAAGGCTGGCCGGCGAGGTCCGTCTTGGTGAGATCGGAACGGCCGAAGAACGGATGGGACGGTCCGCAGAAGAGCCCGAAGAATTCCCGGAAGAGGCGGGTGTATTCCAGCCTCGGATTGCGGTTGCGCACGAGGCAGACCGCGAGCGAGGCCCGCCGGGCCATCACCGCCTCGAGCGCGTCCTTGCTTGCCGAGATGTTGATCGATAGCGTTGCGGCCGGATGCCGCTGGTGGAACTGCCGCAGTGTCTCGTCGAACAGCGGGCTGACAACGTGGCTTGCCATGGCGATTTCGACATGGCCGCGGATTTCATCCGAAATATCGCGCATCAGCGTGCCCAGGCGCAGGATCGAGCCTTTGATCTCGACCGCCTCCTTGTGAAGCAGTCTGCCGGCTTCCGTCAGCTCGAAATGGCCTGGCGAACGATTGATCAGCCGCTTGCCGATCCGCTCTTCGAGACGCTTCAGCGCGCTCGACACGGTCGGCTGCTTGAGCCGCAGCCTGTCGGCGGCTTCCGTTACGCTGGCGGATTGCGCGAGCACGATGAAGGTACGCAGGAGGTTCCAGTCCAGGTCTCGGGCAAGCCGTTCGGGATCCGGCGACTTCGAAGGCGGTTGCATAGATCTCATCTATAGTTAGAATTTCGATTATCTATTTGTTCTATGAAGCGTCTGTTGTCACGCTCCGGTCAAGGTATTTTTGACGAGGGGACCGTGATGGGCGTCGAAGCGCGCGAAGCACGACAGCCGTGGATCCTGCTTTCACCGGCGCTGACGGCGGTCACGCTGCTGCTGTTCGTGCCGCTCGCCTTCATCGTCGTCTATTCCTTCTGGTTGCGCACGGCGACCGGCGCCGATCAGGCCGGTTTTTACCTGGACAACTGGCAGGAAGCGCTCGGCGATCCGTTTTATCGCGACATTCTGCTGAGCACGCTCCGGATTGCCGCCATCACGACGGCGGTCTGTGCCCTCGCGGGCTATCCGGCGGCCTATTTCATCGCCCGCTCCAGGGGCAACAAGGCCATCCTGCTGCTTCTTCTGATGCTGCCCTTCTGGATCAGCTACATCATCCGCACCATGTCCTGGATCAACATTCTGGGCGTCTCGGGCGCGGTCAACTGGCTCTTGCAGGCAACCGGCCTGATCGGCGAGCCGATCCAGATGCTCTACAATGAGACCACCGTCGTTCTGGGGCTGGTTCATTTCCTGCTGCCCTTCATGATCCTGAATGTCTACGTGGCGCTGGAGGGGATCGACGTATCTCTGGAAGACGCCGCCTGCTCGCTCGGGTCCACCCGCTGGCAGGCCTTCCGGGAAGTGACGCTGCCGCTGTCGCTGCCGGGCCTGGCCGCCGGCGGGCTGCTCTGCTTCGTGCTGAGCGCAGGCACCTACATCACGCCGCTGGTGCTCGGCGGGCCGCGCGACGCCATGTTCGCCAATCTCGTCTTCGAGGCGGTGATCACCCAACTCAACTGGCCGCTCGGCTCTGCGCTCTCACTGATGCTGCTCGCGATCCTCGGCGGCCTGGTCCTCCTCTACAACCACTTCCTCGGCATGGGGCAACTGATGAAGGGACTGGCCTGATGGGGTGGCAGTTGATCCGCGGCTGGGCGGCGCTCGTCTATCTGTTCATGTTCCTGCCGGTGGCGGTGGTCGTGCTCTTGAGCTTCAATGCCAGCCAGTTCGGCAGCTTTCCGATGACCGGCTTTTCCTTCCAATGGTTCGTGGAACTCGCCAACAACGACGCGATCCTGCGGGCTTTCAAGACCTCCGTCATTCTGGGACTCCTGACGGCGCTTGTCTCGACCACGCTCGGCGTCCTGGCGAGCCTTGCCCTGGTCCGCTACAAGGTGCCCCGCCGCAATCTGATCTCGACCCTACTGATCGCGCCGATCCTGGTGCCAGAGGTCGTGCTGGCGGTCGCGCTGCTGCTCTTCCTCAATGCCGTTTCGGTCAACAAAAGCTTCTTCCTGCTCCTGATGGGCCACGTGATCTTCACGTTGCCCTTCGTGATCCTGGTGGTGCAGGCGCGTCTCGTCGGCATTCGCAGGGACTACGAGGAAGCCGCCGTCAGTCTCGGTGCGAGCCCGGTGCAGGCATTCTTCCAGATCACCCTGCCGCTGCTTGCGCCTGCGGTCTTTGCGGGGATGCTCTTCGCCTTCACCATCAGCTTCGACGACATCACGGGCACACTGTTCTGGAAGCCGGGCGGCGTGGAGACCGTGCCCACCCAGATTTTCGCGATGCTGCGCAATTCGATCTCCCCGGAAATCAATGCGCTCGGAACGGTGATGATTTTCCTGACCGTGGGACTGCCGCTTCTCGGCATGGGGGTCGCCCGCAGGATGGCCATGCAGCGCGGCAGATAGAACCGCGCTCTTACAACAAACGATGAAAACCAACCGGAACAGGGGAATAAGATGGACAATACCAGACGATATGAACGGCTTCGAGAACGGTATCTCAACGGCGATCTCGACCGGCGCAAGTTTCTCGGCCTGATCGGCGCCGCCGGCCTCGCCTACGGCGTTCAGACGCCCTTCGCGAAGCATGCCCTGGCTGCGGCCGAGGAAGTCCGCTTCGACGGCTGGGGCGGGGTCGTTTCCGAAGCCTTCCGCAAATACGCTTTCGACCCTTACACGGAAAAGACCGGCATCAAGGTCGTCGACGGCACGTTCGGCGGCGGCGACGAGTATCTTTCCCGCGTCAAGGCGAGCCAGCCGGGCGAATACAACATCGCCCATCTCTCCGGCGTCTTCGACTATGCCCGCTACACCAATCTCGGGCTGAACTCGACGCTGAACGAGAAGAACATCCCGAACCTGGAATACGTGATCCCGAAATTGACGGAAGTCTTCCGTGCGGTCACGGACGGTTCGCTCTCCTGCGTGCCCTATGACTACGGCACCACGGGCATCGCCTATAACCGGAAATACATTTCCGACGAAGAGGCCAAGGAAAAGGGCGCCAAGCTCCTGATCGACGAAGCCTACAAGGGCAAGATCGGCGGTTGGTCCGACTGGCGCACGCGCATCTGGTACGCCTCCTTGCAGACCGGTCAGGATCCGAACGGCGCGACCGACATGGACGCGATCTGGGACGCGATCCGGACCAACCGCGATCTGCTCCTGAAATACTGGACCTCGGGCGCGGAACTGATGAGCCTGCTCGCGGAGGAGGAGATCTACGTGACCGAAGGCTGGTCCGGCCGCATCTACGCGCTGCAGGAGCAGGGCCACGACATCGGCTACATCGATCCACCCAACGGCTTCGGCTGGCAGGAATGCCTGTTCGTCATCAAGGGCTCGCCGATGGAGGCCTGTGAGGAGCTTTTGAACTTCATGCTGGCGCCGGAGACCTCCATCGCCGTTGCGGAGGGGCAGAACTATCCGCCGGCGCTCGATCCGAACAAGGTCGATCTCGGCAAGAAGATCCCGACGCTGCCCGCGTTCGATCCGACGGGAACGCTGGACGGTCTCACCTTCGCCAAGCCGGACTACTGGAACGGCCATGAGCAGGAATGGTCGAAGATGTTCGGCCGGATACAGAAGGGCTACTAGGCCCCGAGACGAAACAAGACTGGCCTCCCGCAGACCCGCAATCCGCGGGAGGCCCCTTTCCGTTCCACACACTGCGGAGAACGCGGGTGAGTGCTGTAAATCTGACTGATATCGTCAAACGCTTCGGCAAGGTGACGGCCGTGCACCGGATGTCTATGGAGATTGCCGAAGGCAGTTTCGTGACGCTGCTCGGACCGTCGGGCTGCGGCAAGACCACCACCTTGCGCATGATCGCCGGTCTTCTCGATCCGAGCGAAGGCGACATTTCCATCAAGGGAAAGCGGATCAACGACGTTCCGATCCACAAGCGCAATCTCGGGCTGGTGTTCCAGAACTACGCGCTCTTCCCGCACAAGACCGTCGCGGAGAATGTCGCCTTCGGGTTGAAATACCGGCAGGTCTCGAAGGCCGACATGCAGAAGAAGGTCCGCGACGCGCTGGAACTCGTGCAGTTGCCGCAGGTTGGGGAACGCTATCCGCGCGAACTTTCCGGCGGCCAGCAGCAGCGCATCGCGCTTGCCAGGGCGATCGTGATCGAACCGGACGTGCTCCTGCTCGACGAACCGCTTTCGGCGCTCGACGCCAATCTGCGCGAAGATATGCGCGTGGAACTGAAACGCATCCAGCACCAGATCGGCGTCACGACCGTCTTCGTCACTCACGACCAGTCCGAGGCGCTTGCCATGTCGGACCAGCTTGTCGTGATGTCCAACGGGCTCGTGGAGCAGATCGGCGCGCCGGCGGACATCTACAACACGCCGGCCAGCGAGTTTGTCGCCCGGTTCCTGGGCACGTCGAACATCCTGGCCGGACGCTGCACGGGCCTCGATGCAACGACGGCCAATCTGGAGGTTCCCGGCATCGGGCAGATCCAGGTGCCGCGCGACCGCGCGCCGCATATTTCCGCGCAAGGAGCGGCGAAATTCGTGCTCAGGGCGGAAAAGCTCATGGTCGTGGCAGGTGACGCGCCAATGGACGATCGCGTGGATCTTGCCGGCACCGTCGAAGCCGTCGACTATCAGGGCCAGGCGGCGCGTTATTTCCTGCGCGCGGGAGATCTGCACCTCCAGGCCATCAATATGATAGATGAACATCCCTTCGCGGAGGGAGAAGCCGTCCGTCTTCGTTTTCGTCCGCGTGACTGCGCGGCGCTTCCGGATAAAACAACATGAGCAAGACCGGGAAATCCCATCTTTTCTACCAGAGCCGCCTGAGGCGCCCGACCCTCGACCAGGCCAGGGGCGTCTACATGTGGGACGTCGACGGCAAGCGCTATCTCGATGGCTCGTCCGGCGCCATGGTCTGCAACATCGGCCATTCGAACGAGCACGTGCTGGAAGCCATGCGCCGGCAGATGGAAAAGTCGACCTTCGGCTACCGGCTGCATTTCGAGACCGAACCGGCCGAAAAGCTCGCCGCCAAGACCGCGGAGCTGGCGCCGGACGGCATGGAAAAGGTGTTCTTCGTCTCCGGCGGTTCCGAGGCGGTGGAAAGCGCGATCAAGCTTGCCCGGCAGAACGCGATCGCCATCGGCGAGCCGCAGCGCTGGAAGGTGATCTCGCGCTATCCGAGCTATCACGGCTGTACCCTGGGAGCGCTGGCGCTGACCGGTTACGCACCGTTGACGGCAGCCTTCGATCCGATGATGCGCCCGATGCCCAAGATCCCGGCGCCACGGGCCTATCTGGAAGGTCTCGATCCTGAGGACGAGGCGACCGGCCGTCATTATGCCGACATGCTGGAGGAACGCATCCTGGCGGAAGGGCCGGAAACGGTTCTGGCCTTCATCGTCGAACCGGTCGGAGGTGCCTCGACCGGCGCGCTGGTTCCGCCGGCCGGCTACATGCAGCGGATCCGCGAGATCTGCACCCGCTACGGTGTGCTGCTCATCCATGACGAGGTCATGTCGGGCGGCGGCCGGACGGGCAAGTTCTTCGCCGCCGAGCATTGGAACGTCGCGCCGGACATTCTGGCGGTCTCGAAGGGCTTTGCCGCCGGTTACGCCCCGCTCGGCGCCATGGTTGCCCATGACCGGATCGTCGAGAATGTCCTGAACGACGGCGGCTTCCTGCACGGCTTCACCTATGCGGGCAATCCGCTTGCCTGTTCGGCCGGGCTTGCCGTTCTCGAAGTGATAGAGCGCGAAGGCATGCTGGCGAATGCCGCGAAGATTGGCGACGAGCTGAAGAGCGGTCTCGAAGGCCTGAAGACGAAATATCCGGTCATCGGCGACGTGCGCGGCAAGGGGTTGCTGCTGGCCTTCGAGCTCGTCGGCGACCCGGTGACATTGAGTCCGCTGCCGCGCGAGCTCAATGCCTATAATACGCTGGTGGACATCGCTTACGACAAGGGGCTGATCATCTATTCGCGCCGCACCCGGGGCGGTTACGAGGGCGATCATTTCCTGGTCTGCCCGCCGATGATCACCAACAGCACCCAGGTGGGTGAGATCCTGGACGTCCTGGACGCCTCGCTCGCCGAATTCCTCGACAAGACGGTCGACCGCCGCCTGCAGGCCGGCTGATGCCGGACAACCCGACAAGACAAGCATGACAGACAAGATCATCATAACCTGTGCCGTCACCGGATCCATTCACACGCCGACCATGTCGCCCCATCTGCCGGTGACCGGTCCGGAAATCGCCGGCCAGGCAATCGGTGCTGCCGAAGCGGGCGCGGCGATCCTGCATCTGCACGCGCGCGACCCGGAAAACGGCCGGCCCTCGGCGCTTCCGGAACACTTCATGGCCTTCCTGCCGGTGATCAAGCAGGCAAGCGACGCGGTCTTGAATATCAGCACCGGCGGCAGTGCGGTCATGTCCCTGGACGAACGCCTTGCCGCACCGACGGCCGCGGAGCCGGAAATGTGCTCGCTCAACATGGGTACGATGAATTTCGCGCTCTATCCGCTCGCGTCGCGCTACGACGAGTGGAAATACGACTGGGAAAAGCCGTTTCTGGAGGGATCCGACGATCTCGTCTTCAAGAACACGCCGCGCGACATCGCCCATGTGCTGACGCGGCTCGGGCAGGAGCGCGGCGCGCGCTTCGAGTTCGAATGCTACGACGTCAGCCATCTTTACATGCTGCGCCATTTTGCCGACCGCGGCCTCGTGAAGGCGCCGTTCTTCATCCAGTTCGTCTTCGGCGTGCTCGGCGGCATCGGCGCCGATCCGGAAAATCTCCAGCACATGAAGCGGATCGCCGACAAGCTCTTCGGCGACGACTACATGTTCTCCGTCCTGGCCGCCGGCCGTCAGCAGATCCCGTTCGCCACGATGGCCGCGGCCATGGGTGGCCATGTCCGTGTCGGTCTCGAGGACAGCCTGTTCATCGGCAAGGGCAAGCTGGCGGAATCGAATGCCGAGCAGGTCGTCAGGATCCGGGAGATCGTCGAGCGGCTCGGCAGGGAGGTGGCCGAACCGGCCGACGCGCGCGAAATGCTGGGTCTTAAGGGTGCCGACAGGACGGCTTTCTAGGTGACGGACACGATTTCGATCCGGCCCGCGCAGATCGCGGATGCCGACAGGCTGAATGCAGCGCTGAAGCGCCTGTCGGCCGACATCGGTGACGATCACGGCGCCAGCGCTGCGGATCTTGTCCGCCACGGCTTCGGCCCATCGACGGCCTTTCGTGCGCTTCTCGCCGAACAGGCGGGAGAGGTCGTCGGGGTGATCGTCTGCTCGCCGGTCTTTTCGACGGTCAGGGCGTCCGCGGGACTTTACGTTTCCGATCTTTGGGTGTCGGGAGAGGTGCGCGGCAGCGGGCTGGGCAAAAGGCTGCTCTCCGCGGCGCTGAGGGCGATGCCGGAGGACTGGACCGTCGGCTTCCTGAAACTCGCCGTCTATGACGACAATCCGGCCGCGCGGGCTTTCTACGACCGGCTCGGCTTTTGCCACGATCCGCGCGAGACCTATCTCAGCCTGTCCGGCCCCTCCCTGGACGCATTGAAGGACATGCCATGAAAGCCATCTTCGACGCGCGCCAGCGGGTGCACGATCCCAAGCACTTCATGGCGAACGGAAGCCTTTACCCCAATCCGGAACAGCCCCGGCGGATCGACGTGCTGCAGTCAGGGGCGGCGAAAGCCGGATGCTCCTTCCAGGGCCCGGCCGATCACGGCACGGGGCCGATCGCGGCCCTCCACACGGCGGAATATCTGGTTTTCCTGCAGACCATTCACGCGCGCTGGAAGCGGATCGAGGGAGCCTCGGACGAGGTGATCCCGAACGTCCATCCGGACCGGCGCTCGGCAAGCTACCCGCGTTCCGCTGTCGGCCAGGCGGGTTTTCACCAGGCCGACACGTCCTGTCCGATTGCGGCAGGGACATGGGAGGCGGCTTACTGGTCGGCTCAAAGCGCCGTCGAGGGGGCCGATCTCTTGCACGGAGGCGAGCAGGCGCTCTATGTGCTGAGCCGTCCCCCCGGCCACCATGCCTTCAATGACCTCGCCGGCGGCTTCTGTTTTCTCAACAATTCGGGTATTGCCGCCGAACGTCTGCGTCTGGCTGGCCATCGCCCGGCGATCCTTGATATCGATGTCCATCACGGCAACGGCACGCAGGGCATCTTCTACGAACGCGCCGACGTGCTGACGGTGTCGATCCATGCGGACCCGGTCCGCTTCTATCCGTTCTACTGGGGACATGCGCATGAGCGCGGCGAGGGCGCCGGCCGCGGCTACAATCTCAACCTGCCGCTGCCGCGCGGGACCGGCGACGACGATTACCTGAAGACGCTCGAAACCGCGTTTGCCCATATCAAGGCCTTCGGGACCGATGTGCTGATCGTCGCCCTCGGCCTCGATGCCCATGAAGCCGATCCTTTCAAGGGACTTGCGGTGACGACACCGGGCTTCGCCCGGATCGGCGCGGCCATCGCCGGGCTTGGATTGCCGGTTCTTTTCGTGCAGGAAGGCGGGTACCTTTCCGACGACCTTGGAAACAATCTGACCAGCATCCTGACGGGGTATCAAAGCGCATGAGCGAGACCGCCGACTATCTGATTATCGGCGGCGGCATCGCCGGAACCGGAGCGGCCGCGCGGCTCGCGCCGGAGGCTTCCGTCGTCGTGCTTGAAATGGAGGACGCGCTCGGCCGGCACGCCACGGGCCGGTCGGCGGCGGTCTATATCCGCAACTACGGCAACAAGACGCTTCGGGCGCTCAACGCGGCCTCCGAGCCGGTCCTGAAGGAGCCGGAGGGCATTTCGGAGCAAAGCCTGCTCTCGCCGCGCGGCGAAATGCTGATCGCCACCGAGGACGAAATCGGTGCGTTCAACGCCTATCTCGACGGTGCGGACGGCATGGAGCGCGTGACGCCGGACGAGGCCGTGGAGCTGTTTCCGCTGCTGCGCGGCGAAATCATCGCGGCGGCGGCCATCGAGCGCGCGGCGCAGGACATCGATGTCGACCGTCTGCTGCAGGGCTTCGCGCGGCTGGCGCGTCGGCATGGGGCCAGGTTCGTGACCAACGCACCGGCCCGGAAGATCATGCGCGACGGCAATCTCTGGCAGGTGGAGACCCCGGCCGGCACCTATGAAGCACCGGTGATCGTCAACGCCGCAGGTGCCTGGGCGGATGTCGTCGCGGGGCTGGCCGGTGTCCGCAAGGTCGGGTTGGTGCCCATGCGCCGTTCCGCCGCCATTCTGCCCGCGCCCGAGGGATATGACGTCACGAGCTGGCCCCTGGTCGTCAGTGCCTCGGAGAGCTGGTACGCAAAGCCCGGCTCGGGCAAGCTGATGGTCTCGCCCGCCGACGAGGACCCGGTGGAACCGCATGACGCCTGGCCGGACGACATGGTTCTGGCGGAAGGCCTGCACCGTTTCGAGCAGGCCGTGACCATGCCGGTGACGCGGGTCGAGCGAAGCTGGGCGGGTCTGCGCAGTTTCGTGGCGGACCGGACGCCGGTGATCGGCTTCGCTCCGGAGGCGGAAGGCTTTTTCTGGCTGGCGGGGCAGGGCGGCTATGGTGTACAGACGGCGCCGGCCTTGTCCCGGCTCGCTGCCGACCTGTGTCTCGGGCGTGCATCCGATCTCTCCGTTGACGTCGTCAGCGCTGTCGATCCGGCCCGTTTCCGTTAAGCCGGATCGTTCAACTTATCTGTCTCAATCCCAAGAGGAACAAAATGTCGGAAATCAAGCGATTGGATAGCGGACCGCGCATGAGCCAGGCGGTTGTTCACGGCGGTCTCGTCTGGCTGGCCGGCCAGGTGGGCAACGCGGGCGACAACGTCACCGAACAGACCCGGACCATTCTGGCGAATATCGACAGCCTTCTTCAGCGCGCGGGCAGCGACAAGTCGAAGATCCTGCAGGCGACGATCTGGCTGGAGTCGATGGACGATTTCGCCGAAATGAACGCCATCTGGGATGCCTGGGTCGATCCGGCCAATCCGCCGGCGCGGGCCTGCGGCGAATCCAGGCTCGCCACGCCGGACTACAAGGTCGAGATCATCATCGTCGCCGCAGCCTCATGATCGGGCGGGCGGCGTGGCCGCCCGAACCACTGCCTGCCAACAAAGCGATAGCGGGAAGGGCCTGTCCGAAGACGGGAACCTTTCCGCTCCTTCTCCGTTTCCAGCTTAGGGAAACCCGGGCCTTGGCCGTTCGGGCGAGGCAATGCGAGAAGGGCTTGGCTATGTTGAAATGGATCCTCATTCTTCTGATCGTTGCCGCGGTTGCGGGCCTTTTCGGAATGCCCCGGCTTGCGGGCATGGCCGCATCTCTCGCTCAAATCCTGATCTTTGTCGTTCTGATCGTTCTGGCAGCGGCGCTCCTGTTCGGCGTGATCGCGGTGGTGTGACCGTGACCCATTGAAGCCGGTCCTGCCGCGCAAGCCACCTTGAAGACCAACGAGGCGGTACGTATCCTTTTCACATGGAGAACCCTCGCCTTGACGGTATCGAACTGACCCATGCCGACCGGGTGCTTTTTCCCGAGCAGGGCATAACCAAGCTCGATCTCGCCCGGTATTTCGACAAGATGGGCGCTTCGATGCTCGAACATGCCGCGAACCGGCTGGTAAGCCTGGTCCGCTGCCCGCAAGGACGGGATGGGAAATGTTTCTTCCAGCGCCATGCCGGTTCGGGGCTGCCGGAGGCGTTCCGCAGGAAGAGCGTGCGCGAGAAGGATGGCGGCACCGCCGAATATCTCTATTTTACCGGCAAGAAAGCCCTGATTGCCGCCGCGCAGATGGGTGTGCTCGAACTGCATATCTGGGGTTCGAAAGTGGACGACATCGAGCGTCCGGACCGGCTGGTCTTCGATCTCGATCCCGGTGAAGGCGTGGATTTTGCGGCGGTGAAACGCGCGGCCATTCACGTGCGGTCGGTGCTTGAGGGTTTCGACATCGGGAGTTTCCCGCTTCTGACCGGCGGCAAGGGCATTCATGTGGTCGCGCCGCTCGTTCGACGGCACGAATGGCCCGTTGTCAGCGCCTTTGCCGCAGCCGTGGCCAAACGCATGGCCGGAGAAGATCCAAAGCGTTACGTGGCGACCGTGAGCAAGGCCGAGCGCAAGGGCCGCATCTTCATCGACTACCTGCGCAACGATCGCAGCGGTACGGCAATCGCTCCCTTCTCACCCCGTGCGCGGGCAGGTGCGCCGCTCGCCTGGCCGGTCGGCTGGGAGATGCTGGACGATATCGAGGCCGCCGACCGGTTCCGGCTCACGGAAGCCGATCCGGCTGCGGCGAACGGGTGGGCCGGTTACGGCGGCCTGCGCCAGTCGTTGAAGGCAGATGCGCTTGAAGAAGTCGGCGTTGAGACATGACGCTCCTTTCAAACCTCCGGAGCGTGCCGCCCGCCGGTTCGAAGAAACGCCTTTGACGGCAGGGAGACCGTGATGTCAGATCCGGAGCCGCGTGCGCTCGCCAAGGCAGTCCTGAAACGCTATCCGCGCAGTTTCGCCGAGGAGATGCATATCGATCTCGGCAGGAATACACCCGCGCCGCTTTACCGGTGGCTGATCGCCTCCCTGCTGTTCAGCGCGCGCATCGCCACGCACCAGGCCGAAAGCGCGGCGGAGGCGCTTTTTGCAAAAGGCTGGTGCACGCCGCGAAAGATGGCGGACACGGAGTGGGAAGAGCGCGTCAAGGTGCTCAACCGCGCCGGTTACGCCCGCTATGACGAAAGCACCGCCCGCTACATTGAAGACACGACGCGATTGCTTCTCGACAAATACGGCGGCGACCTGCGCAAGCTGCGCAAAGCCGGTGAACATCAGCCGGACAAGGAACGCAGGCTGATCAAGGAATTCAAGGGTATCGGAGATGTCGGCGCCGATATTTTCTTCCGCGAGGTTCAACTTGCCTGGGACGAACTTTACCCCTTTGCCGACAGGAAAGCTCTTGAAGCCGCAAAGGACCTCGGTCTTGGCGATAGTGCCGAGGTGTTGGCCGGACTGATCGATAAGAAGCGCGACCTGCCGCGGCTTCTCTCCGGCCTTGTACGCGTGTCTCTTGCCAGGGAGGCGGACAGGATCCGCGCCGAAGCGGGTTGATCTTCCCGTGAAGGCTGAAGCTACTTGGACATCCAGCCGCCGGCTGACGTTGAAGGCCATGGACGCATAGGCCGAGCTGTAAGCGCCCAATCGGTCCTTCGTCGCCGGTTGACAGCGACGGTCCGCCCCGTGCAAGAAACCCCTGCCTCGGGAAGGGGCGGCTGAACCAAGCGCGGACATACGCCCGGATCGAAACGGCCCGGCTGCAGCAAAGAATGGCTTTAGACACACATGATCCAGACACCCTACTATCTGATCGACAAGGCAAAACTGCTCCGGAACCTGGAGAAGATCGCCTATGTGAGAGAACGGTCGGGTGCCAGGGCGCTTCTGGCGCTCAAATGCTTCGCGACCTGGTGCGTCTTCGATTTCATGCGCGACTACATGGACGGCACCACGTCGTCGTCGCTCAACGAAGTCCGTCTCGGGCATGAACGGTTCGGCAAGGAAACCCATGCCTATTCCGTGGCCTATGCCGATTACGAGATCGATGAGGTAATCTCGCACGCGGACAAGATCATCTTCAATTCGGTCAGCCAGCTCGAGCGGTTTTCCGAAAAATCCTCTGGCGTCATCCGCGGCCTGCGTCTCAATCCGCAGGTGAGCTCGTCGGACTTCGATCTCGCCGATCCGGCGCGGCCGTTCTCGCGCCTCGGCGAATGGGATGTCGAAAAGGTGGAAAAGGTCATGGATCTGGTCAGCGGCTTCATGATCCACAACAACTGCGAGAACGAGGATTTTTCGCTCTTCGACCGGATGCTCGCCCAGATCGAGGAAAAATTCGGCGGGCTTCTGAAGCGCGCGGACTGGGTCAGCCTCGGCGGCGGAATTCACTTCACCGGCGACACCTATCCGGTGGATCGGTTCTGCGACCGGCTGAAGCAATTTTCCGAGATCCATGGCGTCCAGGTCTATCTGGAGCCGGGCGAGGCCACGATCACCAACTCCACCACGCTGGAAACCACCGTTCTCGACACGCTCTATAACGGCAAGCATCTGGCTATTGTCGACGCCTCGATCGAAGCGCATATGCTCGATCTGCTCATCTACCGGGAAACCGCGAAGGTGGCGCCCGACCAGGGCGATCACCGCTACATGGTCTGCGGTAAGTCCTGCCTTGCCGGCGATATCTTCGGCGAGTTCGATTTTCCGAGCGAACTCAAGACCGGCGATTGCGTTTCCTTCCTGGATGCGGCCGGATACACCATGGTCAAGAAGAACTGGTTCAATGGCGTGAAGATGCCGGCGATCGCGGTGAAGGAACTGGACGGATCGGTGACCGCCATCCGCGAATTCAGCTACCAGGATTACGAGCAGAGTCTGTCCTGAGACTTGACATCCGAACACCCCCTCAAGGTCCAAGGAAGGTATACGATCCCATGAAAAAGAATGTCCTCATCATCGGCGCCGGAGGTGTCGCTCAGGTGGTGGCGCATAAATGCGCGCAGAACAACGACGTTCTGGGTGACATCCATATCGCCTCGCGCACCAGGGCGAAATGCGACCGTATTATCGAAACCGTGCACGAGAAAAATGCCCTGAAGCAGCCGGGCGTTCTCGAAGGCCATCAGCTCGACGCGCTCGACGTCGAGGCGACCGCGGAGCTGATCCGCAAGACCGGTTCCCAGATCGTCATCAATGTCGGTACGGCGTTCCTGAACATGTCCGTGCTCAGCGCCTGCCTCAAGACCGGCGCGGCCTATATCGACACGGCGATCCACGAGGAACCGGGCAAGATCTGCGAAACGCCGCCCTGGTATGCGAACTACGAGTGGAAGCGCGCGGAGGAATGCGAGAAGGCGGGCGTGACAGCCATTCTCGGCGCCGGCTTCGACCCCGGCGTGGTGAATGCCTATGCGCGTCTCGCCAAGGACGACTATCTCGACAAGGTGACCGAGGTCGACATCGTCGACATCAATGCCGGCAGCCACAACCGCTATTTCGCGACCAATTTCGATCCGGAAATCAACTTCCGCGAATTCACCGGCACTGTCTATTCCTGGCAGGGCGGTGAATGGCAGGCGAACAAGATGTTCGAGATCGGCAAGGAATACGATCTGCCGGTGGTCGGCAAGCGCATGGCCTATCTTTGCGGCCACGACGAGGTCCACTCGCTGGCGAAGAACATGGACGGCGCGGATGTCCGCTTCTGGATGGGGTTCGGCGAGCACTATATCAACGTCTTTACCGTTCTGAAGAATATCGGCCTCTTGTCGGAGCTGCCGGTCACGACCGCCGAGGGACTGGAGGTCGTGCCGCTCAAGGTGGTCAAGGCCTGCCTTCCCGATCCGTCCTCGCTGGCGCCGGAATACGAAGGCAAGACCTGCATCGGCGACTTCGTCAAGGGCATCAAGGACGGCAAGGAACACGAGGTGTTCATCTACAACGTCGCCGATCACGCGGAAGCCTACAAGGAAGTCGGCAGCCAGGGTATTTCCTATACCGCCGGCGTGCCGCCGGTTGCCGCGGCGATGCTGATCGCCACCGGCGAGGGGGAC
>Ga0207774_100047_pt1 | contig 129697 bp, 124 predicted proteins | sample TtaePargueraPR_13_FD_187754 | JGI IMG/M metagenome (GOLD analysis project Ga0207774, IMG submission 187754) | Aerobic enrichment media microbial communities from Bioluminiscent Bay, La Parguera, Puerto Rico - Tt and M2 (2) (SPAdes) | ecosystem: Environmental > Aquatic > Marine > Unclassified ... | reverse complement strand
GGTCCGGCAGGAACCGGCGGATCGGCCTGAGAGCGGGCTCGGTCAGATTATAGAGAACCCGGCCGATGGAATTGATGATCTGATTGTTCGAGTTGACGATGTTGAAGGCATAGAGCCAGGAGAAGATCGCAGCGGCAATGATCACGTAGGTATAGAGTTCCAGTGCGATGAGAATGACGTTGAAAAGTGCGGTCATGGTCTGGTCCGTTGCCGTTCGTATTCTGTCCCGGTCATCATGTAGCTTCCAGACGGGAAAGCTGCAAGACGGCAGGCCTTCTAACGCCGGATTGCAGGCGCGCCGCTACGCGCATAAGGATAACCGGTGCTTAAATGCAACAGTTTGGTAAAACCCTGAATCCTTAGGCTTTGAGTAACCGGTACTCGTGCTATCTTCCTGCCAACGGTTTCCCTTCTGGATGTGGTCTTCATGTACAAGCTGTTGTCGCGCGCCGCGCTGGCCCTTTCCCTGAGCATTCTTTCCGGAGCTGCCTTGGCCGAAAGCGGTCAGGTCTCCCAGCAGGACTCGACCAAGCAGTTCGTGATCGATCTCGGCGTGGGCGCGATCGCTAAGCCGCGCTACGAGGCCGCGGACTCCTACCTGATCTATCCGTTCCCGATCGTCACGGTCGGCCGCTTCTACCTGCCGGTATTCGGCCAGGTGGTCGACGGCAAGCGCAGAAGCGGGCCCTTCCTCTACCCGGCCTTCAACTTCATCGGCGAGCGTAAGGCCAGCGACAGCGCGGAGCTGACCGGCACGAAGACCATCGACTGGGCGCTCGAACTCGGGCTGGGCGGCGGCTTCCAGACCCATCACTTCCGCGCCTTCGGCGAATTGCGTCAGGGCATCAACGGCCATCATGGCCAGGTCGGCCGCCTCGGCGTCGACGGCATCGTCTATCCGGGCCCGAAATGGGAGGTGAGCTTCGGACCGCGCGCCGATTTCGCGTCCGAAGACTACATGGACACCTATTTCGGCGTGACGGCCTCCGAAGCGGCCAACAGCGGCGGCCGCCTGACCGCCTACAACCCCAGCGCCGGCTTCAAGAGCGTCGGCCTTGCGGCCCGCGCCAGCTATGACTGGAACGACGACGTCCGTCTCCACCTTCAGGGCGGCTACAACCGCCTGATCGGCGACGCGGCGGACAGCCCCATTGCCAAAGGCGGCAGCAAGGACCAGTTCAGCGTCGGTCTCGGCGTCACCTACCGCTTCGCCTTCGACCTGTTTTAAGTTAGAGCATCGTGCGATAACACTGGACCAGAGGTGAATTTGTTGGTTCGGCAGTCCAGGGAAGCAGACTTGCCCAGTCAAGCCACAGCTTGATCCACTGGTGACCCGTTCAGCTTTGTACAGCCTGGAATGAGAACTGATGCACAAGCATCACTTTGGCCGCCCCTGCGCAGGCAGGGGCCCAGTAAGCGCCTCTGCTTAAGCGCCTCTGCTCTATTCACGAAATAAGCCGGCAGCAGGCTACTGGATCCCGGATCTCCACTTCGCTGCGTCCGGGAAGGCAACTGCCGTGGATTTCGATCCCTTTGGGACCTACCCTCGCGCGGGAGAGGAGGCACTCAATAGGAACATTTCTCCAGCACGATGCCATCCGGAAGCTTGGTGGTGTCGTCGCCGCAGGCACCGAGGATCCGCTTGGGGTCCAGGTTCTTGGCCCCCGTCAGATCCGCTCCGGGCAACCGGGTCCGGCGCAGCAGGGCGCCGTCGAAATCGACATTGGTCAGGTTCGCGCCGGCCAAGTCGGAGCTGACCAGCCGGACCCCTGAGAGATCCGCTCCGGTGAAATTCGCGTTATGCGCATGGATGCGGTCGAGTTTCGCCTGCCGCAGGCGGGCGTTCTGGAAATTGGCGCCCGTGAGAACGACCCGCTCCAGGTTGACACCGTCCATCTTGGCCTTCTGAAAAGAGGCCCCTTCGGCGGTAGATCGGATCAGAGTGACATTCCGGAGATCCGCACCGTCGAAATTCGCTCCATTGATGATGGAGGCATTCATGTCCGCATCCCGCAGGTCGGCATCCTGAAGATTGGCGTTGGTCAGATTGGCCTTTTCCAGATCGACGGAGCGCATGCTGGCATCGGTGAAATTACTGCCGGAGAAATCTGCGCGCTCGGCTTCCGTCCGCCGGAAATCCGTATCGCGGAAATCGCCATTGGGCAGCACGGCTTCCTTCAGGTCCACCTCACGCAGGTTCGCCCGGTAAAAATTGGCGTTCTCCACCGTCAGGGCCCGAAGTTCGGCAAGCTGAAGGTCGCAGCGCGGGCAGCCGCCATTGTCGACGATCTCTGCCGCGCGTTCCGCGTCGCTGCCCGCAAGCGCGCCGCCGGAAACGGCCATGACGCTGAACGCGCCAAGGCAACCTGCCAGAAACCGGGTAACCTTGTCGCTCATCGCAAATCCCTTTTCCTGTTGCTTTGTAGAAATAGGTCGCCAAAACGGCAGTTTAAGGACCGTTACCATCGGAGAATTCGAATTTATAGGAAAAGATACGCGATCAGCCGCAAGATTTGCCATTCCCTCAGCAAATTCCGGTGAGGAGGCACGGGGATGTCGCAGGAGGGGAAGAAGCAGGCGGGGTCGCAGTTGCCCGCTTCTTCCATCCATCCATTTTGCGCTGACGACGCACAACCTGACAATCAGCGTGCCGATTGAAACGCAAAAGCCTTGCCAAACTGTTTTCCCGATAAAATACCCAGATCTAGCTTCACCTGACACAATAAACACAACATGCTGATTTCGTTTAGAAACTCTTCACATGTCCTGCATTGCAATCTGCGAGGCCGCCTGCAAACGTGGCTAAGGGAAGGTTAACGGCCTGCGCGGTCAGGTGAATTCCGAGCGGAGATCAATCGTCGACCGCTTGCCGATATCGTCGTAGTGACGGTCGAGCCAGTCCCGCGCGGCATTGCGTCCAATGTCGCGCAGCTCCGTCAGGAAGGCCCATTCGGCGTTCAGTTTCGACGACGACTGCAGCGGTTTCAGTTCGGCCGCGGAAATCCGGTGCATGTGCACCTTCATATATTCGTCCCGGGACAGTTTTCCCTCTTCGACCAGGCGCGTGACGAAATCGATCGCCCGAAGTTCGCGAAGCAGGGTCGAATTGAAGGTGATCTCGTTCAGCCGGTTGACGATTTCCCGCGCGGTTTTCGGCAGTTGCCGCCGCTCGACCGGATTGATCTGGATCAGAACCACATCCGGCGTCCGGGTCTCGTAGAACAGCGGATAAAGCGGCGGATTGCCCATGTACCCACCGTCCCAGTAGGGCTCGCCGTCGATCTCCACCGCCTGATAGAGCTGCGGCAGGCAGGCGGAGGCCATCACCGCGTCGAGCGTCACTTCCCTATGACTGAACACCCGGATCTTGCCGGTATAGACATTGGTCGCCGCGACGAACAGCTTCAGGGAGTGGCAGGCGTGCACCTTGTCGAAATCGACGATCCTGTCGACCACGTCGCGCAGGGGATTGATGTTGAGCGGGTTGAATTCGTAAGGCGAGGCAAAGCGCGACAACACGTCGAAATAGAGGTAGCTGGGCGAGAGATCGAGGCTCCACTTGCCCAGGAGAATATCCAGCGGCGACCGCTTGATCGGACTGAACCGGGCCTCGTCGCTGACCTCGCGCCAGAAGGCTTCCAGGCTTTCCCGGGCGCCTGCTTCGCCGCCCGCCTCCATCCCGCTTGCCAGCACGACGGCATTCATCGCCCCGGCGGACGTTCCGGTGATCGCGTCGATGCAGAATCGGTTGTCCTCCAGAAGCCAGTCCAGGACGCCCCAGGTAAATGCCCCGTGCGCTCCACCGCCCTGCAGGGCGAGGTTGATTTTCTTTGGTTCGGTCAAGAGGGTCCACCTTTCGCCTTACCGGAAGGACCAGGCCGGGTCACACCCTCATTTAGTGCGCCGTCCAGCCGCCGTCGATCGGCAGAACCGATCCGGTGATCGAAGACGCCGTATCGGAGCACAGGAACACGGCAAAGCCGGCGACCTGTTCGATGGTCACGAACTGCTTGGTCGGCTGTGCCGACAGCATGACGTCCTTCTTGACCTCGTCCTCGGTCATGTTGCGCGCCTTCATCGTGTCGGGAATTTGCGCTTCCACCAGCGGCGTCCAGACATAGCCCGGGCAGATCGCATTGACGGTGATCCCCTGTTCGGCCACTTCGAGCGCGACCGTCTTGGTCAGGCCCGCGATACCGTGTTTCGCCGCCACATAGGCGGACTTGAACGGCGAGGCGACCAGCGCATGCGCCGAGGCGGTGTTGATGATCCGGCCCCAGCCCTTCTTCTTCATGCCCGGAAGCACGGCGCGGATGCCGTGAAAGGCGGAGGTGAGGTTGATCGCGATGATCGCGTCCCATTTCTCGACCGGGAATTCGTCCACCGGCGAGACGTACTGGATGCCGGCATTGTTGACCAGGATGTCGACCGAGCCGAAGTCCTTTTCCGCATCGGCGATCATGCCGGCGATCTCGTCGCCCTTCAGCATGTTGGCGGGCGAGTAGACGCAGCGGACGCCGAAATCGGCTTCGATGGCGGCGCGGGTCTTTTCGATCTCATCGGCGTCGCCCAGGCCGTTGATGACGACATTGGCCCCTTTTTCCGCGAACGCGCGGGCACAGCCAAGGCCGATTCCGGAGGTGGAACCGGTGACGACGGCGGTTTTATCGGCAAGCATGAGGGATCTCCCGGGGACAGATGAAAATTCCGGCGCATCATTTCACCAGTTATCGCCGCGCTGCAACATCGGAGTGACAAAAGTGATCCCAACACAAAGGATCTTGGCAAGAACGAAACTGGCGGTCAGCGGCGGTCCATGCGGCTGGCTCCGTCCAGCGCCTTGCGGGCACGCGCCCTTGCCGCCGCCCTTTGTTCGTCCGCTCTGGCGACATCGGTTTCCTTCAGGCCGAGCCGGCTGGCGAACCGTTCCCGCACCAGGCCGTAGAAGGTGGCGTGCAGGCTGGCGAACACCCAGACCAGGATTAGCATGGTCCCCATCGGAAAGACGGCCGAACGGATCTGCTGCCAGAGCACGTTGCCCGGCAGAAGGCCGTCGCTGACGTAAAGAAGCCCCGCCCAGAGACCCGCCAGGCACCCGGCCAGCAGGCTCATGACCAGGGCGGAAAACGCCATCGCCCAGCCGAGCCCGGAGGTCGCGCGCCAGCTCTCCCTCAGGGTCAGCGGATCGTCGAGGGCGGCGGCCGGGAGAACGACCGAGAACCGCTGCACCACCATCAGCGCAATGAAAGGCGCCAGGAAGAGAAGCAGCAGGCCGAAGCCGGCCGTGACGGCGGCCAGCAGCGTCGCGACGATCACCAGCGGCACCAGCGACAGCAGGCCGATGAGCGTGAGAATGATCTGGTTGAGGATCACCCGGACCGTGCGGCCGCCGGCAACCACCGGAAAGTCATGCGCATCGATCAGGATCCGGCGCACATAGGCGATGGCGATCGAAAAGCCGACCAGGAGATTGGCGATTGCCGCGAGCCCGCGCAACGCGCCTTCGTCGGCGGCAGCGACCGGTTCGGTCATGTAGGACACGGTCTTGAACCCGCTTTCCGGCATCAGCGACGCGCCGATCGCGAAATTGAGCGCGGCGAGCAGCAGGATATAGGCCCAGCCGGTCCTGAACAGCGTGCCGACATTGTGCTGCGCCAGAGAAAGCGACCGTTCCAGAACGGTGAAGAACATGGTCAGTTCCAAGGGTTCGATCGAGCCAGGCTCAAGAAAAATCAACCGCAGGATACCGATTTTGAGGCGCCGCGCCAGCGCGATCCCGTCATTCCGCCGGACCAGACACACGGCCGCCCCGGCCTTGCGCCGGGGCCTTGTCCGGGGAAGGATGCGGAGCTGGTCCCGGATCGGGTCCGGGACGGCACGGTCTGCATGGCACGAAGCCGGACCGGGCCGGCGGATTGCCCGGAAGACAGCATGCCCCATTGCCCTTTTTCGCCTCAGCCCCTAATCATGCGCTGGAAAACCGGGCCGAGTTCCCTCATGTATGTGTCCATGACCTTATCGCCTCAAGATCTCTGGTTCCTGTCATGATCGATGACTTCGCAAAAGCCCTGCCCCGCCGCAGATCGGTCGGTGTCCGGGTCGGTAACGTCATGGTCGGTGGAGACGCACCGATTGCCGTTCAGTCCATGACCAACACGGACACCGCGGACGCGGACGCGACCGTCGCCCAGGTCTCGGCCCTTGCCCGGGCCGGATCGGAAATCGTGCGCATCACCGTCGACCGGCCGGAAGCGGCGGCCCAGGTGCCGCGGATCAGGGAACGGCTGGAGCGCATCGGCGTCACCGTGCCGCTGGTCGGCGATTTCCATTACATCGGCCACAAGCTGCTCTCCGACTATCCGGACTGCGCCGCCGCCCTCGACAAGTACCGCATCAACCCGGGCAATGTCGGCTTCAAGGCCAAGCGCGACACGCAGTTCTCCCAGATTATCGAGATCGCGCTGAAGCACGACAAGCCGGTCAGGATCGGCGTCAACTGGGGCTCGCTCGACCAGGAACTCCTGACGAAACTGATGGACGAGAACGCGGTGAGCGCCACGCCGGTTTCCGCCGCCGCCGTCATGCGCGAGGCGATCATCCAGTCCGGCCTGCTGTCCGCCGAACGCGCTGAAGCGCTTGGCATGGGCCGCGACAAGATCATCCTGTCCGCCAAGGTCAGCCAGGTCCAGGACCTGATCGCCGTCTACGCCGATCTCGCCCGCCGCTGCGACTACGCGCTGCATCTGGGCCTGACGGAAGCCGGCATGGGCACCAAGGGCATCGTCTCGTCGTCGGCCTCCATGGGCATCCTGCTGCAACAGGGCATCGGCGACACGATCCGCGTGTCGCTCACCCCGGAACCGGGCGGTGACCGCACACGGGAGGTGCAGGTCGCCCAGGAGCTGCTTCAGGTGATGGGCTTCCGCGCCTTCGTGCCGGTGGTCGCCGCCTGCCCGGGCTGCGGGCGCACCACCTCGACCGTTTTCCAGGAGCTTGCCAGCGACATTCAGGATCACATCCGGGACTCCATGCCGAAATGGCGGGAGCAGTATCCGGGCGTCGAAAGCCTCAACGTCGCGGTGATGGGCTGCATCGTCAACGGACCCGGTGAATCAAAGCATGCCGATATCGGCATTTCGCTTCCCGGCACCGGCGAGACCCCCTCCGCACCGGTTTTCGTGGACGGCGAGAAGGTCACCACCCTGCGCGGACCGGGCATCGCCGACGACTTCAAACAAATGGTGCTCGACTACATCGAAAAGCGCTACGGTAGCGGCAGCAAATCCTCTTCCGACGCTGCCTGATCCAGCAGAAAGATGACGCAATGAACCAGCCGGGTGCTCCCGAGCCACCGAAAAAGCCGGTCCTCGTGATCACATCCCAGGTCGTGCGCGGCGGCATTAGCGGCCGGGGGCTGGTGTTTTCGCTGGAACGGATCGGCCACGACGTCTGGTTCCTGCCAACCATCCTGCTCCCCTGGCATCCGGGCCACGGCAAGGGCACGCGGATCGTCCCGCCGGCCGAGGGCTTCGCGGCCATCGCGGAGGATCTGGCAGGCTCCCCGAAGCTGGGCGAAATCGGCGCGGTGATGTCCGGCTACCTGGGCAACGCGGAGCAGGCGACCGCCATCGCCGCCATCGTCAAGGCGGTCAGGAAGGCCAACCCTGACGCGCCTTATCTCTGCGATCCGGTGATCGGCGATTATCCCGTTGCCGGCGGCAGCGGCCTCTATGTGCCGGACTCCACGGCAAAGGCCATCCGGGACAAGCTGGTCCCGCTCGCCGATATCGTCACCCCCAACTGCTTCGAGCTCGGCTGGCTGACCGGCCGGGAAATCGACAGCGAGCTGCACGCACTCGCCGCGGCGCGCCATCTTGGCAACGAGCGTGTTCTGGTGACCTCCTCCCCGGCGTTGCGCCGCAACGCCATCGCCAACCTGCTCGCCGGCCCGCGCGGCGCCGTTGCCGCCGAACATGCCGTCATCACCGACCCGCCGAAGGGAACCGGCGATCTCATCGCCGGGCTATTCCTCGCCAACCTGATGGCTGGACGGGACGACGAGGACGCCCTGAAACGCGCCTCCGCCTCCGTGTTCGAACTGGTGGCGAGAAGTGTCAAAAAAGGCGCGGACGAGCTGCTTTTCGCCCAGGAGCAGCAATCCGTCGTCAAGGCCATGGCGCTCGTGACCTCCAGGCGGGTGATGGAATCGAAGGCGCGTGCCTGACGGCAAGGACACCTGGGTTGCCGGCGTCGACGGCTGCAAGGCCGGCTGGATCGCCGTCCTGCGCAACCTTGCCGACCGCCAGGACCTGAGACTTCAGCTCTTCGCGACCTTCGCCGACCTGCTGGCCTTCGAGCCGCATCTCGCCATCATCGCGGTCGACATGCCCATCGGCCTGCCCGACCGGATCCCACCCGGCGGCCGGGGCCCGGAAAAGGCGGCCCGCCGGCACCTTGGTATGCGTCAGTCCTCCGTCTTCACCGTCCCCTCCCGCGCGGCCGTCTATGAGGACGACTATCGGACTGCCTGCGCCACGGCGCAGAAGACCTCGGAGCCGCCGAAGAAGGTCTCCAAGCAGTGCTTCCATCTCTTCCCGAAGATCCGCGAGATCGACGCCCTGATGACGCCGGAGCTTGAGGCCCGCGTCTACGAGGTCCACCCCGAACTCGCCTTCTGGCGGCTCAACGGCGAGGCGGAAATGAGCCTGCCGAAAAAGGTCAAAAGCCGCGCCAATCCTGAGGGCCTCGACCAGCGCCGGGACCTGCTGGTCACGAAAGGCCTGGACCGTGCATTCCTGGACCGGAAACCGCCACGAGGCTGCGGCCGGGACGACCTCTTGGACGCGGCGGCGAACAACCTGATCGCGGAGCGGATTCATCTGGGTGAGGCGGAGCCGTTTCCGGAAAACGTTCAACGGGACGGCAAAGGTCTCCGGATGGCGATCTGGGCGTGAACTGACCTGAATTTCCCCACATCTCAGTTTTTGAGAAAACTTCAAGATTGTCATCCCGGACGAAGCGAAGCGGAGATCCGGGATCGGAGATCCAAAACCTGCTGGCTGTCTGAAAACAAGGGCAAAGGCTTATGGCTCCCCGGTCCCGGCTCGCGCTCCGCTTGGCCGGGACGACTGCGAGAAGGTTATGCTTCGCGGGTCTGACCAGACCCTTCCCTTTTCGCCCAAACCTGCTACAACGCCGCCGTTCCCTGAACGGGAACCACCGGTCGCAGCCCACCCGGTGCCAGCGAAAACAAGGGACCATATCGTTGAAAACACTTGTCATCTGTTCCGGCGGAATGGATTCCGTCACCCTTGCGCACAAGGTTGCGCGGGAAAACGAGCTGATCGGCCTGATTTCCTTCGACTACGGCCAGCGCCACAAGAAGGAGCTAGACTTCGCGAAGGCCTGCGCCGACGAACTCGGTACCGACCATATCCTGATCGACATCTCCAATATCGGCCGCCAGCTTACCGGCTCGGCTCTCACCGACGACGTGGACGTGCCGGACGGGCACTATGCCGAAGACACGATGAAGATCACCGTGGTGCCGAACCGCAACGCGATCATGCTGACCATCGCCTTCGGCATCGCCGCATCGCGCGGCGCGGATGCGGTCGCGGCCGCCGTTCACGGCGGCGACCACTTCATCTACCCGGACTGCCGCCCGGCCTTCACCGAAAGCTTCGAGATCATGCAGCGCCACGCGCTCGAAGGCGTCGCGGAGATCTGCCTCTACACGCCTTACGTCCACATGTCCAAGGCCGATATCGCGGCCGAAGGCCTGAGGCTCGGCGTCGATTTCCGCAAGACGTGGTCCTGCTACAAGGGCGGCGACATTCACTGCGGGCGCTGCGGCACCTGCGTGGAGCGGCGCGAAGCCTTTCATCTCGCCGGCGGCACCGATCCGACCGAATACGCCGACCCGGACTTCTGGAAGGCGGCCTGCGATGTTTAGGATCACCAAGGAATTCCATTTCTCCGCCAGCCACCGGATCGCCGGGCTCGGCGAGGACCACCCCTGCGCGCGGCTCCACGGCCACAATTACGTGGTCGAGGTGGAGCTGATGTCGGAGGAACTGAATGCCATCGGCTTCGTGCGCGACTACCGCGAACTGGGCGACTTCAAGCGCTATCTCGACGACACGCTCGACCACCGGCATCTGAACGACGTGCTCGGCGACGACTGCGTGACGGCGGAGACCATGGCGCGCTTCTTCTACAACTGGTGCCGGCAGCGCTGGCCGGAGACCTCCGCCGTCCGGGTGAAGGAAACCCCGAAGACCTGCGCCGAATACCGGCCGCTGACCTATTCCGGAGCACGCGCGGCATGACTGGCGATCCGATCCGGGTGAGCGAGATCTTCGGACCGACCATCCAGGGTGAAGGCGCGCTGATCGGCCAGCCGACCGTCTTCGTGCGCACCGGCGGCTGCGACTACCGCTGCAGCTGGTGCGACACGCTCTTTGCCGTCGACAGCGCCTACCGGGACGACTGGCTTCCGATGACGCCGGAGGCGATCCTGGCAAAGGTGGATGCCCTTTCCGGCGGTACGCCGCTCATGGTCTCTCTGTCCGGCGGCAACCCCGCGATCCAGCCGCTCGCCCCCTTGATCGATCTCGGCCATGGCAAAGGCTACCGCTTTGCGCTGGAGACCCAGGGGAGCGTCGCCAAGGACTGGTTCGGGAAGCTCGACGTCCTGACGCTCAGCCCCAAGCCGCCCTCCAGCGGCATGGCGACGGCCTGGCGGAAACTGGCCGAATGCGTCGAGGCCGCGGAGCCGGAAACGAAGACTGTCCTGAAGATCGTGATCTTCGACGAGGCCGACTATGCGTTTGCCCGCGAGGTTGCCGACCGCTATCCGGAGCTGGCGCTTTATCTGCAGCCGGGCAACCACACCCCGCCGTCTCCGGAAAACGCCGACAGTCCGGTCGACATGGCCGGCATCATGGAACGCATGCGCTGGCTGGTGAACCGGGTCATGTCCGACAGATGGTACACGGCCACCGTCCTGCCCCAGCTCCACACGCTGATCTGGGGCAATCTGAGAGGGGTTTGAACGGGCCTCACAACCACAAAACCTCATCCTGAGGAAGCGCTTCAGCGCTGTCTCGAAGGATGGGCCGCTTGCTCCCGAGCGTGCCGCCCATCCTTCGAGACGGACCTCACGGTCCTCCTCAGGATGAGGGTGTTTTTCAGGAGACACTCATGTCCGACAAAAGCATCTACGAAAACCTGACCCAGCTCGGCGCAGCCACCGAATTGCCGGACGACCCGGACAAGGCCGTCCTGGAAAAGGTGCCGAACCCGCAGGCGGGCACGAAATACATGGTCCGCTTCGCGGCGCCGGAATTCACCTCGCTCTGCCCGATCACCGGCCAGCCGGATTTCGCCCACCTGGTGATCGACTACGTGCCGAAGGACTTCCTGGTCGAGAGCAAGTCGTTGAAACTCTTCCTCGGCTCGTTCCGCAACCATGGCGCCTTTCACGAGGACTGCACGGTCGCGATCGGCAAGCGTCTTGTGGGTCTGCTCGATCCGGAATGGCTCAGGATCGGCGGCTACTGGTACCCGCGCGGCGGTATTCCGATCGACGTCTTCTACCAGACCGGCCCGGCCCCGGACGGCGTCTGGATCCCGGACCAGGGCGTGGCATCCTATCGCGGACGCGGGTGAGGCAGCACTACGGCTTCGCTCCACCACCCGTGTCGTTCCCGCGAAAGCGGGAACCCAGGAGTCCTTATCGGCTGCCACTGTGCAAGACTTCACCGGCCCGGGTGTCCTGGGTCCCGGCTCTCCGCTTCGCTTCGGCCGGGATGACAAATTCCCACAAACAAGCCGACACTCGACGGCCTCACACCCAGCAAAACCTCATCCTGAGGAAGCGCGTCAGCGCTGTCGCGAAGGATGGGCCGCTTGCTCTGGAATGTGCCGCCCATGCTTCGAGACGGACCTGACGGTCCTCCACAGCATGAGGGAGAATTAAACAGCCGATCTCTTCCCGTTACTCCGGTACTGGCAGTGTCAGCTCCGGCGCCTGTTCGATCACCTGCGTCGTTACCATCTCGAAGCTCGGCGCCTTGGTGTCGTAGACCGCCTTGACGATGAAACCGTCGCCGCGCCGGACCCAGTAGGTGTAACGGTTTTCCGTGACCATGCCCTGGCTCACGGTGATATCGGCAGCGATCACATCGACGGTCTCGCCGTTGAAATCCTCCTCGCCGCAGGCGGCGTTGCGGATGGTGGCGGCATTCGCCTCCTTGTCGGCCCGCGCCTGGTCCGCGTTTCCGGCAGTATCCATCTCACGGATCTTTTCCCAGGTCTTGCCTTCGTCCGCGGACTGGTAAAGCACGTTGTCATGGCCCAGCACCCACGGTCCGGCCGGGGATGTCGGCACGGTCATGTAGTGGTCCTGGCTCAGATAGAGAAAATCGTTCGTGGTCGGCGGAGCGCCCTTGAACGCCGTGGTCACGGCAGTCCTGGTCGGAATGCCCTGGTCGAGCTGCAGGTAAAGCTCGGCGAACCGGTCCTGGCAGGGATCGGCAAGGGCGGCTTGCAACGAACCGGTGAAAAGAATGGCGGCGGCTGTCGCTGACTTCATGAATATCCCCCTAGGCAAAAATTTAAGAAAAAGAACCGGCAGGCAGGAAACACAATTTCCCGCCTCCTGGCAATCAACCGGAAGGAGATGTCACTTCGCTCGCCCGGCCGCGGGCGTCCCGCCGGAAAACGCCCGCTCCTTGATTTCGCGGAACTTGCCGGAAAGCTCCGACAGGCGTGCGTCCCATTCCGGATTGGGAACCTGGCCGGCCGTCACCTTGAAGAAAGCCTGCATCATCAGTGTGATCGCCAGGGGCTCCAGCACGGCCGCCTTGACGGCCCAGGCGAAGACGAGGGCGAAAACCAGCCCGCCGGCACTCCAGGAGCCGGGCATCAGGTAGACGACCGCCGCGGCCGGCGCCAGCATCACCAGGAACACCACGAAGGCGAGAATATAGGTGAAGAGCGCGATGAACGCCGCGTTCTTCAGCATCGCCTGATAGTTCTGGCCATAGAGCACCAGCGCCTCGCGGGCCGATTCCCAGGCGTTTTCCGAGCGGGTCCGGAACGCATGCGCCAGGATCACCTCGTCGACGAAGCCGACGGCGACCTTCAGGAAGGCCCGCAGGAGCGACACCAGGCCATTGAGACCAGGGATCGGCAGGATCGCGGCAATGCCCTCCACGAGGCCGGTGATCGCACGGATGACACCCTTGACGAGCTGATCGAGCCCGAAGAGCACGCTGGACTGGACGAAGCGTTCCTTGACGACGCCCGCGCCATAGGCCACCTGGCCCTGGCCGTCCGGCAGGTCCTTGCCGTCCATCAGCTCCACCAGCACGGCGATATGGCCGGCCTTGACCGTGTAGAGCAGGTATTCGCGCAGGAAATAGATCACGCCCGCGGTCAGGCCGAAGCCGATCAGTCCGCCCCAGAAGGCGAAGCCCGCCTGGCTGTCCGGCCCCCCGAACCAGCCGACGCCGTAACCGACCCCGGCCCCGGCACCGGTCACGACCACATAGGCCACCGCCATGCCGCCATAAACGACTATTCTGAAAAGCACATAAGGAAAGGTGCGCACCATCAGTCCCACGGCGCGCGCAAACTCGAAATCCCACATGGAAATCCCCTTGTCCGGCAGAAGCCCGCATGAACTTACCATAGGGCAACAGTCAGGAAAGCAATGTGATCCCGGTCACGAAATCGAGGCATCTCCGGCGGGACCGGCTTTCGGGCGATCGCCCCGCCGGAAGATCCTCAGACACTGATCTACAGGGTGAACTGCAAGTCGATCACGGCGCGCTTGCCGATGGAATTCGGCGGCCAGGCGGCGGATATCGGATTGTCGGCGGAGTCGACGGCCTGAAGCTGCACCTCGTAGGGCCCGCCGACGGGAACCGCATATCCGCCGCTTTGCGGAAACCGGGCCTTGTTGCGAAAAAACAGCGACATGAGCCAGTTCATGCTGCCACCGCCGGGGATCGTCCCGATGACGGCCAGCTTCCCCGGCTCGCCGAAGAGCACATTGACGGGTCCGACGGCCTTCGCCCTGGTGAGCGTGACCGAAATCCAGGCCTGATCCTCCTGTTTCGGACCCGCCATCTCCTCCGGCAGCTCGACCGGCCTGAACCCAAAGGTTCGCAAAAGCCGGTTCACCCCTGCGCTGCCGCCGGCGATAATCAGGGCCGTCAGGATATATCCGGGAATGCTGTTGTCGTTCGGCACTGCGGGCTGCGTGTAGATGTTGAACAGATTGGTGACGACATCGAGATGGAACAGGCTCACCAAAATCAACGAAAACGCAAATGCGATCAGGGCATTCGCCGAAGCCGTATCGAATATCCGCAAATAAGGCCGCCACCGGAAAATGAGCTGCAGGCCGCTCTCCACGAGCACGGCCAGAATGAACAGGATGAAGACGGCCTTGAAGGACTCGTTGTAGATTTCATCGCTGCCGAAGGCCCCGAATTCGTCGCGCACCTGAACGGTCACGGAAACGGTATCGTTCGGCGCGCTGCTCAGCTTGTAGGTCACGGTGTCGGTGAACTGCCCGCCCTCCCTGGGGGCGAAATACATCAGCACGTTGTTCTCGCCGTCCGCCTTGTCGACGACCGTGACGCTGCCGTATTTGGACTGCGGGGCCGTTATTCCGTCCGGCGACTTTGCGATCTGCAACGACCCCGCCGGTTTGACCTGAAGCACGGCCTGCGCCGCCGCGGCGGAAATGCCGAAGAGCAACGCGGACAGCAGCAAGGCCGGAACCAGCCCCAGGCGCCCGGCAAACGACCAGTTTTTAAAGACTATCCGGTTCATGATCCCCCCAATCGAAGTCCCGTTTGCCCCGGAACCGCTCTATGCGTCGGCAAATTCCTTCAGGTAGTGATCGGAAAAATCCGTTTCGATCTCGATCCACAACGGCGCATGGTCCGACATCTGCCAGGTGCGCCACTTCTCGTAGCGCTTCTCCGCCGTCTTCGCGGCATATTTCTCGTTCTTCTCGGGATCCTTCTTCGGCACGAGCGCGTCGTAGAGCTTCCTGTCTTCCTTGTCGTCCCGGAACACGTCTGCGAACATGTCGATCATGCCGCCGCCCACGACCTTGAAGCGGCTGTCCTTCACGCGGGCGGCGATCTGGTCGTAGTAGTGACCGTCCTCGGTCCGGACCTTGTCGCCGTCAATCGCCTTGGGAACGACGAAACCGTTGCCCTTGAGCGCCTGCATGGTCTTGTGCTCGGGGCTGACCACGTTGAAGTCGCCCAAGAGAATGTAGTTTTCGACATTGCCCAGGGCGTCCTTCGCCTGCCGGTTCTCCTTGTCCTGACGGTCGGCGAAGAACTTCACCAGGCGCTTGATCTCGTCGACCCGGCGTTTCAGCTTCGCACCGGATTCGCTGCCGAAATAGATATGCACCGTGCATAGGGAGAACTTGAACCAGCCGGACTGAAAGGCCACCAGGAACGGCGTCCTGGCGAACTGGTTTTCAACCTCCTCGGCCTCGACCGTGCCATCGTCGTTCTTCTTGGTCTGGGGAGTGACGATCAACTGGCCTTTCGGCAGGACGATCTCGCCCGCAATCTTACGGAACCAGACCTTCTCGGTGTTGTAGACGAAGGCCATGCGTTCCGCGTTGCCGCTGGCGCCTGCGGTCGTGTCCGTGACGATATAATCCCATTCGCGGCCCAGAATATCCATGAGCTTGCGCAGCGGGGTCAGGTCCCGGTTGACCTCCTGAAGGGCAACAAGATCGAAATGGGAAATCATCTCGGCGAGATAATAAAAGGTCTCGGGAAGCCGCGGCCCCCATTTGAACTTGTTGGAATCGAAATCCCTGATGTTCCAGGTCGCCAGCAAAAGCGTGCTGTCATTCTTGCGCTGGCGCAAATCCTTGAGCCGCTTGCGGATCGCCAGCAATCTCTGCGCGCACCGCTTCGCGGCAGCCTTGTCCTTAAATCTGCGCAGCCCCGTATAGTTCAAGGACATTTCCCCCTCCATCGTTAAATAGAACCGATGACACCCAGAGGTCTCAGCAAAAATCAGTTGAATACAGATAAATCAGCCAACTTAGTGTTGCAGCTCGGGGGCAATAAGGGAAGCGAATATTTCGCGCCGGAACGCCGGAAGACACACGGACCACGAGGCGCGCGCGGTTCGCTGACAAGCCACCGGATCGTCATTAAGTCCGGTTGGCATAACGCCATCGATCAGCCGTCCCGGCCCCGAGCCGGGACCTTCAATCCGTTTTAGTCGGGTTGGCCCCGGCTCGAGGCCGGGGCGGCGGAGCAGGAGTGCCGCACGCGGCATCCGGAGAAACAAAGTTGACGACCCTACCGGGAAAGATCACGTCCTCTCCCGGTCACCGATCCCTTAATTGATCCGGTCCAGATGCTCGCCGAAATAAAGCATGTTGCCGTCCGGATCGGCGCTCCCGAATTCCCGCATCTCCCAGGGCCGGTCGGTGATCGCTTCGGTGATGGTGGCTCCGGCGTCGCGCACCAGCGCGTAATAGCCGTCGATCCCGTCGACGAAACAATAAGCGGTGGCCGGCCGCGGCGCGCCATTCTGCGCCAGATGCAGCTCGACCTTGTCCCGGCACAGGATGGCGTAGCGCACGGGCTCCGCATCCGTGTCGGCCCATTCGAAGCGGCTCTCGAACAGGAGCCTGTCGCGGTAATAGGCCAGGGAGGCCGCAAGGTCGGTGACCTGGAAGACAGGTGCGATGACGGCGAGCTGAGGGGACTTGACTTCAGGCACGGCGAGGCCTCCGGCAGGTTGAGAACGCAAGACTGCCCAATTTCAACCCTGGATGCAAAACACAATGACCCATAAGGCGGAGTATGATGACAAGTCTCCAGGCTATCATCCCGGACATAGCGCAGCGAAGATCCGGGGCATGGGTTGGAGGACGTGCCATGCCAAATTCTCCGCGCCGTCCCGGACTTGATCCGGGACCTGCCACACCCTTTGAAGACGGTCCCGGATCAAGTCCGGGACGGCACGAAGCGGATGGCTCTCCGATCCCGGCTCGCGCTTCGCTTGGCCGGGATGACTTCAGCGGGACAGAAAGACTGCCGCAAAACAAAACGGGCCCCGAAGGGCCCGCTCGAATGGTGTCCTGACTGCCTATCGGCGATCAGCTCGTCACAAGGTTCCGCAGCACATAGTGCAGGATGCCGCCGGCCTTGATGTATTCGAGCTCGTCCAGCGTATCGACGCGGCACAGGCACTCGATGGTCTTGGTGGTGCCGTCCTCGTAGGTGACCTCCACGTCCATCATCTGGCGCGGCTGGATGTCGGCGATGCCCTTGATGGTCACGCGTTCCTTGCCGGTGATGCCGTGCGACTGCCAACTCTCGCCTTCCTTGAATGTGAGCGGGATGACGCCCATGCCGACCAGGTTGGAGCGGTGGATGCGCTCGAAAGACTGGGCGATCACGGCGCGCACGCCGAGCAGGTTGGTGCCCTTCGCGGCCCAGTCGCGGGAAGACCCCGTGCCGTATTCCTTGCCGGCGAAGACGACCAGCGGAATACCGGCTTCCTTGTATTCCATGCAGGCGTCGTAGATCCACTCCTCTTTGCCGTCCTTCATGGTGACGCCACCTTCGACACCCGGAACCATCTGGTTCTTGATGCGGATATTGGCGAAGGTGCCGCGCATCATGACCTCGTGGTTGCCGCGGCGCGAGCCGTAGGAGTTGAAGTCCTTCTGGGCGACCTGATGCTCGGAAAGATACTTGCCCGCCGGGCTGTCCAGCTTGATCGAACCGGCCGGGGAGATGTGGTCGGTGGTGATGGAATCCAGGAACAGGCCCATAACCGCCGCATTGTCGATGTCTTCGAGCGGCTTCGGCTCCATGGTCATGCCTTCGAAGTAAGGCGGGTTCTGAACGTAGGTCGAGGAGACCGGCCAGGAATAGGTGAGGCCACCCTCGACCTTGATCGCCTGCCAGTGCTCGTCGCCCTTGAAGACGTCGGAATAGCGCTCGCGGAACATCTCCTCGTTGATGGAGGAGCGGATCAGGTCGGTGATTTCCGCCGTGGTCGGCCAGATGTCCCTCAGGTAGACCGGGTTGCCGTCCTGGTCCTCGCCGAGAGCGTCCTCGGTGATGTTGACGTTCAGGTTGCCGGCAATGGCATAGGCGACGACCAGCGGCGGCGAGGCCAGGTAGTTGGCGCGCACGTCCGGGTTCACCCGGCCTTCGAAGTTGCGGTTGCCGGAGAGCACCGAGCAGGCGATCAGGTCGTTGTCGTTGATCGCCTTGGAGATCGCCGGGTCGAGCGGACCGGAGTTGCCGATACAGGTGGTGCAGCCGTAGCCCGCCAGCGTGAAGCCGAGCGCGTCGAGATCGTCCTGGACGCCGGCCTTTTCCAGATAGTCGGTCACCACCTGCGAGCCGGGCGCCAGCGAGGTCTTCACCCACGGCTTGACTTTCAGGCCCTTCTTCAGGGCGTTGCGGGCGACGAGGCCGGCGCCGATCAAAACCGACGGGTTGGAGGTGTTCGTGCAGGAGGTGATCGCGGCGATCACCACGTCGCCGTTGCCGACATCGTAATCCTTGCCCTCGACGGAGACCCGCTTGGAAAGCTCGCCGGCCTTCTTGAACTCGTCGGCCATGGTCTTTGCGAAACCCGCCGCGGCGTCGGAGAGGTTGATGCGGTCCTGCGGGCGCTTCGGACCGGAAACGGCCGGAACGACGGTGGAGATGTCGAGTTCCAGCGTGTCGGTGAAGACCGGCTCTTCGCTGCCCTGACGGAACATCCCCTGGGCCTTGGCATATTCCTCGACGAGGGCGACGCGGTCCTTGTCGCGGCCGGTTGCTTCGAGATATTTCAGCGTGTCGGCATCGACGGGGAAGAAACCGCAGGTCGCGCCGTATTCCGGCGCCATGTTGGCGATCGTGGCGGCATCTTCCAGGCTGAGATTGTCGAGGCCCGGGCCGTAGAATTCGACGAACTTGCCGACCACGCCCTTCTGGCGCAGCATTTCCACCACGCGCAGCACGAGGTCGGTCGCGGTGATGCCGTCATTCAGCTTGCCCGTCAGCTTGAAGCCGACGACTTCCGGGATCAGCATGGAGATCGGCTGGCCGAGCATGGCGGCTTCCGCCTCGATGCCGCCGACGCCCCAGCCGAGAACCGCCAGGCCGTTGACCATGGTGGTGTGACTGTCTGTGCCGACCAGCGTGTCCGGATAGGCGACGGTCTCGCCGTCTTCGTCGCGCGTCCAGACGGTCTGGGCGAGATATTCCAGGTTCACCTGGTGGCAGATGCCGGTTCCCGGCGGCACGGCGCGGAAATTGTCGAAGGCGGACTGACCCCAGCGCAGGAATTCGTAGCGCTCCTTGTTGCGCTCGTATTCCAGTTCGACGTTCTTCCTGAACGCGTCCTTGGTGCCGAAATAGTCGATCATCACCGAATGGTCGATGACCAGGTCGACAGGCACCAGCGGGTTGACCTTCTTCGGATCGCCGCCGAGCTTCACGGCCGCGTCGCGCATCGCCGCCAGATCGACGACGGCCGGAACGCCGGTGAAGTCCTGCATCAGCACGCGGGCCGGACGGTAGGAGATCTCGTGCGAGGACTTACGGGTCTTCAGCCATTCGGCGCAGGCGACAATGTCTTCCTTCTTCACCGTGCGGCCGTCTTCGAAGCGCAGCAGGTTCTCCAGAACGACCTTCAGCGAGAAGGGCAGCCTGGAAACGCCTTCGAGGCCGTTCTTCTTGGCTTCCGGAATGGAAAAGTAGGTGTAGGTCTTGCCGCCGGCGGTCAGGGTTTTCTTACACTTGAAGCTGTCGAGGGACTGGGTCACGACGGGCGATCTCCTTAAGGGTCCGTGAGGTCGGGATCGCGCGCGATCCGGTGCCTGGCTTAATCTCTCAAGGCTCCGGACAGAGGGTTGCGAGACCCTGTCATCCGGAGCACTTCCGCGGGGTCACGATTGAGAGCCTCTCCCTCATTCGCCGCCGCAAGCTGGTGCGACGCCCCTATAACAATCTTTCGCGCCCTTCACCAGTCGCGGCGTTGCCTAATAAAGGATATTTAGTATGAGTATCCGGCCCGTTGAAGAGCCGCGGTGTGGCCCACAGTCTAACGGGACGGGAACGCGTTACCGCCGGAACGGTTCCGTCGTTCACGGCTTCGAAAGATATTGCATACCATTGTATACTGAATTAAAACCGCGCTCAACCAGCAAGCCCCGGCCAGCCAGACAGACGGTGAACCTAGGGTCGAGCTCCACCAAACACCAGGACGCCGGAACCGCCATGAGCTTGTATGAAGACTACCTGAAAGAGATTGAAACCCGAAAAGAGCAGGGTCTGCATCCCAAACCCATCGAGGACGGCGCTCTCGTCCGCGAGATCGTTGAACAGATCAGGGAAACCGGCAACCCGCACAGGCAGGATTCGCTCAAGTTCTTCATCTACAACACCCTGCCGGGCACCACCAGCGCCGCCGGGGAAAAGGCGAAATTCCTGAAGGAGATCATTCTCGGCGACGCCAGTGTCGAAGAAATCACGCCTGCGTTCGCCTTCGAACTCCTGTCCCACATGAAGGGCGGACCGTCGGTCGAGGTTCTGCTCGACCTGGCGCTCGGAGACAATGCCGGGATTGCCAGGGACGCCGCCGAGGTCCTCAAGACCCAGGTCTTCCTCTACGAGGCCGACACGAACCGGCTGAAGAGCGCCTTTGATGCGGGCAACCCGGTTGCGAGGGATATTCTGGAAAGCTACGCCCAGGCCGAGTTCTTCACCAAGCTTCCCGACATCGACGAAGAGATCAAGGTCGTCACCTATATCGCCGCCGAAGGCGATATCTCGACCGACCTCCTGTCTCCGGGCAACCAGGCCCATTCACGCTCCGACCGGGAACTGCATGGCAAGTGCATGATCTCCGAGCAGGCCCAGAAGGAAATCGAGGCGCTGAAGCTGCAGCACCCGGACAAGCGCGTCATGCTGATCGCCGAGAAGGGCACCATGGGCGTCGGCTCCTCGCGCATGTCCGGCGTCAACAACGTGGCGCTCTGGACCGGCAAGCAGGCCAGCCCCTATGTGCCCTTCGTGAACATTGCCCCGGTGGTCGCGGGCACGAACGGCATTTCGCCGATCTTCCTGACCACCGTCGGCGTGACCGGCGGCATCGGCATCGACCTGAAGAACTGGGTCAAGAAGCTCGGTGACGACGGCAAGCCGATCCTGAACAACGACGACAGCCCGGTTCTCGAACAGAAATATTCCGTGGAGACCGGCACCGTCCTGACCATCAACACGAAGAAGAAGAAGCTCTACGGCGAAGCCGGCGACGAGGAGCTTGTCGAAATCTCCTCTGCCCTGACGCCGCAGAAGGTCGAGTTCATGAAGGCCGGCGGATCCTACGCGATCGTCTTCGGCAAGAAACTGCAGAGCTTCGCCGCCGAAACGCTCGGCATCGACCTGCCGCCCGTCTTCGCACCGTCCAAGGAAATCTCGCATCCGGGCCAGGGCCTGACCGCGGTGGAGAAGATCTTCAACGCCAACGCCGTCGGCGTGACCGAGGGTGCCATCCTGCACGCCGGATCGGACGTCCGGGTCAAGGTCAACATCGTCGGCTCCCAGGACACCACCGGCCTGATGACGTCGCAGGAGCTGGAATCCATGGCGGCAACGGTGATTTCGCCCACCGTTGACGGCGCTTACCAGTCCGGCTGTCACACCGCGTCGGTCTGGGATCTCAAAGCCCAGGCCAATATTCCCAAGCTGATGAAATTCATGAACGGCTTCGGCCTGATCACGGCCCGGGACCCGAAAGGCGTCTATCATGCGATGACCGATGTCATCCACAAGGTCCTGAACGACATCACCGTCGACGACTGGGCAATCATCATCGGCGGCGATTCGCACACCCGCATGTCCAAGGGTGTCGCCTTCGGCGCTGACTCCGGAACGGTCGCCCTGGCCCTGGCAACGGGCGAGGCGACCATGCCGATCCCGGAATCTGTGAAGGTGACCTTCAAGGGCACCATGAAGGATCACATGGATTTCCGCGACGTGGTCCATGCGACCCAGGCCCAGATGCTGAAGCAGTTCGGCGACAACGTCTTCCAGGGGCGGGTCATCGAGGTCCACATCGGCACCCTGCTTGCCGACCAGGCCTTTACCTTCACGGACTGGACGGCCGAAATGAAGGCCAAGGCCTCCATCTGCATCTCCGATGACGAAACCCTGATCGGGTCTCTGGAGATCGCCAAGCACCGCATCCAGATCATGATCGACAAGGGCATGGACAACGACGCCAGGGTCCTCCAGGGCCTGATCGACAAGGCGGACAAGCGGATTGCGGAAATCCGCTCCGGCGAGAAACCGGCCCTGAAGCCGGACGACAATGCCAGGTACTTCGCCGAGGTGGTCGTGGATCTCGACCAGATCGACGAACCCATGATCGCCGACCCGGACGTCAACAACGAGGATGTCTCCAAGCGATACACCCACGACACCATTCGGCCCGTCTCCCATTACAGGGGCGAGAAGAAAGTGGATCTCGGCTTCGTCGGCTCGTGCATGGTCCACAAGGGCGACATCAAGATCGTCGCCCAGATGCTCAGGAACCTGGAAAAGGCGACCGACAAGGTCGAGTTCAAGGCACCGCTGGTGGTCGCCGCGCCGACCTACAACATCATCGACGAGCTGAAAGAGGAAGGCGACTGGAGCATTCTGCAGAAATACTCCGGCTTCGAATTCGACGACGCCGCGCCGAAGAATGCGGCCCGGACCGAATACGAAAACATCCTCTACCTCGAGCGCCCCGGCTGTAACCTGTGCATGGGCAACCAGGAAAAGGCCGCAAAGGGCGACACGGTGATGGCAACGTCCACCCGCCTGTTCAAGGGCCGCGTGGTCGAGGACTCCTCGGAGAAGAAGGGCGAATCCCTGCTCGCCTCCACGCCGGTCGTGGTGCTCTCCGCCATCCTCGGCAGGACCCCGAGCATCGAGGAGTACAAGGCCGCGGTGGAAGGCATCAACCTCACCAAGTTCGCTCCGCCGCTGCAGAAGCCGGCCGACACCAAGTCGGTTCACTTCTAGGAGACGGCAACCGCAGAGACTGACGGCCGCAGACACACCCTTGGCCGCGGGCTTGATGCCCGCGCCGCAGGTTGTCGGCGGTTGTCTATTGCGCCGCTTCGCGCAAGCAAGCTAGAAAACGGCATGTGCCGTTTTTTTATTTTTATTGTTCTCTTGTTTCTGCCTTTTGCCGCTGGCTCGTCGTGGGCGCAGGAGGCTGTGCGCGAACCGATCGAGATCGGCGATTCCGGCAAGGATTACCTGCGATCCATCCGGCTGCGCCGGATCGATTCTGACGTGGCCTATTTCGATCCCACGGCCCCCGCGCCGGACCTGAAGACCAAACAGCAGCCGGAGCGCCCTTCCCCGCAGGGCGTGGAAGTGTCCGACACAGGCGCGCGCTGGACCTTCGGGATCATCGCCGGCACCGTGCTGGCCGTGCTTGTCTACCTGTTCCTGCGCTTTGGCGGCAACGTAGCGGTTTCCCTCCGGCGGGAAGCGCAAAACCCGGTCCGGAAAGGCCTGAGAAACCAGCCCGACGCCCCTGCCTGGGCGGAAAAACTCAACACGCTGGAGGAGATTCTGCGGATCGAAGACCGGCGGCGGGCGCTCGTCCTGCTCGCGCGCAAGGCGCTCGCCACGACGGTGGCCGAAAACGGCGTTCTGATGCAGAAAAGCTGGACCGCGCGGGATGCGCTGCGGCACATCCCAGCCCAGCAGATGCAGCTCGGCGCCCTCAAGGCCCTGGTCATGGCGAGCGAGCGCGTACAGTTCGGCGGGCGGGACGTGAGCGAAGATGAATTCCGCGAACATGTCGACGGCTGCCGGCAGCTCCTGAGGCGCGGCGCGTGATGAGCGATACGGTCTCCAACCAGGCGCCCCGCCCCATTCGCATCGAGATGGTCATCATCGCAGCGATCTGCGTGATCGCGATCGCCGGTGTCGGCTATCTCCTGTCCCAGCGCCAGCAGACGCTCCGCAGCTCTCCGGCCGGGCTCGACGGGTTGCAGATATGGCTGTCCTCGAACGGGGTAAGCGCGCAGAATTTCTCCGGCGGCTGGCTGATGGACCAGACCGCGATCGGCCTGATGCTCATCCCGCTCTACGACACGCGTCTCGACGCTACCCGCGATGCCCCCGAGACCCAGCAGGAACTGCTGTTGCAGCAGGACGAGTACGATCTCGATAGCTCGGTCATTGCTCAAAAGGCGCAGAAGGTTCCAGCGTTGGTCGTCCTGCCGAAATGGCGCAGCGGCATGCGCCTGACGGGGCTTGCCCATCCGGTGCTGATCGCCGACAGAAAGCGTCTGACCGACACGGTGAACAAGATCACCGGCGCGGAGGATGGCGGACTGGTCTATGCAAAGGTGCCGTTCACCGATTTCCGCTACCGGTCCACGGAGGGTGAAAACCTGCGGGCCCTGATCTATGCGGCCCAGATGTTCAAGGGTCCCGGCTGCAAACCGGTTCTCAGAACCGATGAGGCCATGCTGCTTGGCGACTGCCCGCTGGAGGGCGGGGAGAACGGCCGGCGGGTTCTGGTTCTTTCGGACCCGGACCTCCTGAACAATCATGGCCTGCGCCTGGGAGACAACGCCCGGATCGCGCTGGATGTGCTGCGCGACAAGGCGGGCGACCGCAATGTCGTGATCGACTACAGCCGGTCCTCCTGGCTGCGCGATCCGGCGGTCCAGCCCGAGCGGGAACGAAGCTGGGAGGATCTCGCCCGCTTCTTCGGCCCGCCCTTCGTCACGCTGTGGATCGGCGCGGCCCTGGCGCTTTGTCTGTTTCTCTGGCGCGCGGCCCTGCGCTACGGACCGGTCCTGCCCGAGCTCGCGGAACCCGGTGCCGGCAAGGCGCTGGCGGTCCGGGCAAGAGCGCGCCTGATGCGGCTCTCCGGCCAGGACGGCGCCCTGGCACGCGAATATGCGGCGGCGCGGATCGCTGCAACCGCAGCCTCCCTTTTCGGTGCCGCCCATGCGGGCCACTATGCCGGCGAAGACGCTTTCCTCGATTTCGCCGAACGCAGGCATCCCGACGAGGCGGCCCGCCTCCGCACGGTGCTTGCCGAAATCCGCGGATTGCCCGCCCATGTGCCGGCCTCGGAAGCAATCCGGCTCATCGACCAACTGGAACAGGTTCTGGAGCAAATAACCCATGACGCTTGAAGCCCTGCGAGACCGCACCGACGCCTTGAGGGCGGAAATCGGACGGACCGTCCTCGGCCAGGACGAGACCATCGACCTCCTGCTGGTCGCCCTCTTCGCGCGCGGACACGTGCTGCTGGAAGGCCCTCCCGGCACGGCAAAGACGCTTCTGGCCCGCAGTTTCGCGTCCGCCCTCGCACTCGATTTCGGCCGCATCCAGTTCACGCCGGACCTGATGCCGGGCGACGTGCTCGGCACGTCGATATTCGACTTCCGCACCAATGCCTTCGTGCTGACCAAGGGCCCCGTCTTTTCCCAGGTTCTGCTGGCCGACGAAATCAACCGCGCCCCGCCCAAGACCCAGGCGGCCCTTCTTCAGGCGATGAGCGAGCGCATGGTCAGCATCGACGGCACCGACCACGCGCTCGGCAACGAATTCATCGTAGTCGCCACCCAGAACCCGATCGAACAGCAGGGAACCTATCCGCTGCCGGAGGCGCAGCTCGACCGCTTCCTGTTCAAGCTGGTGATCGACTTCCCGCCCGAAGAGATCGAAATGGCGATCCTGCGCCAGCATGCCGCCGAACCGCTCGAGGCCGGCATGGAGACGGCGGCGCTGTCCAAGGTGCTGGATTCGGCGGCACTCGCCGAAACCCGGGCGCTGGTGGACAGCATCATTTTGAAGGACGACATTCTCGCCTATATCCTGCGCCTGATCCGCGCGACCCGGGAAAGCTCGGAAATCGCCTTCGGCGCGTCGACCCGCGCAGCAGACGCGCTGGCGAGCGCGGCCCGGGCGACGGCGGCGCTCAACGGGCGGGATTTCGCCATTCCCGACGACGTGAAGCGGCTTTTCGTGCCTGCCCTGCGCCACAGGATCGTGCTTGGCCCGGCGGCGGAAATCGAAGGACGCAGCCCCGCGCAGGTTCTGGAGAACATTCTCAATCAGATCGAGGCACCCCGCTGATCCGGCCATCGAAAAGACTGCTCGCACTCGGTCTCGTCGCGCTTTGCCTTTCGGTGATCGCGGTGTTGCCCGGTGGCGCCGTGCGCGAGATTGCCGGTCTACCCTGGCTCCTGCTCGCAGCGGCGGTGATTGCCGATGTCATCCTGTCGTTCCGGCGTCCGAAAGCCCTGTCCGTCGAGGCGCCGCCGGAAGTCTTTGTCGGCGAAACGGTAACCATGCATCTGGAGATCGACCGCGCGCCGCGTGATCTTCGGGCAAAGCTCGACTGGCCGGACGGCCTGAGCGGCGGCGGGGAAATCGCCTTTCAGTCCACCCAGGAAGGCCGCGCCAGAGCGAATGTGGCCTGCCGTGCGGCCCGGCGCGGCATCTGGCGCCTGGACCATATCTGGCTGTTTTGGGTGTCGCGCCTGAAGCTGCTCGAATTCGTGCCGCGCCTGGATGTCGGCGCGGAAATCCGCGTGGTGCCGAACATCCGGCTCGTCCAGTCCGGACAGATCACCACGACGGTGCTCTCCACCCTTTATGGCGTAAAGGAGAACCGGGCCATCGGCGAGGGATCCGAATTTCAGCAGCTCCGCGACTTCGTTCCGGGCATGGACATCAAGACGATCGACTGGAAGCGCTCCGCGCGCCGCCGCTCCCTGGTGGCGAAGGAATTGCGGGCGGAACGCAACCACCATGTGATCGTTGCGCTCGACAACGGCTACCTGATGCGCGAGGAGATCGGCGGCCTGCCAAAGATCGACCATGCGGTCACCGCGGCTCTGGCGACCGCCTGGGCCGCCGCGATCGGCGGCGATCTGGTCGGCTATTATTCCTATGACGTCAGGCCGCGCACCTTTTCCGCTCCGGCTCCAGGACGCGCGGCCTTCGCGCGCCTGCGCAGCTGGACGGCGGAGCTCTCCTATGTCGGCCGCGAGACCAACCATACGCTCGCCCTGACCGAGCTGAACGCCCGCACGCCCAAGCGCAGCCTGATCATCATCTTCACCGATTTCGTCGACACGACGTCCGCGGAGCTTCTGATCGAGAACATCGGCATCCTCGCCAAGCGCCACCTGCTGATCTTCGTCGCCATCCGCGACCCCGACCTGGAGAGCCTTGTCGAAACCGCCCCCGAGGATCTGGACGGAGCCGCCACGCTGGTTGCCGCCAATCAGTCGATCCACGAACGCCGCCTGGTACTCGAGCGGCTCAACCGCATGGGCGTCACCATCGTCGACGCCAAGCCCAATGCCGTGACCGCACGGCTGATTTCCGCCTATCTCGAGATCAAAGCACGGGAGCTGATCTGATGGAAAATCAGGATCTCATGCGCTCGGCGCGCTTCCGGAAAGAACGCGAGGCGGACTGGCGACGCCTGGAAACCCTTGTCCTGCAGGCCGAGAGCGGGGGACTGCAGCGGATGGATTTCGCCGACACGCGGGACCTCGCCGCCCTCTACCGGCAAGCCACGACCTCGCTGGCGATCGCCCGTGAAATCTCCCTCGACAAGGCGCTGCTCGGGTATCTGGAGGCGTTGACCGCCCGCGCCTATCTTTGCGTCTACGCACCGCAGCAGCGGCTCGGCGGACTGCTCCAGAAGTTCCTGACGCAGGGCGCACCTCAGGCGATGCGCCGTTCCTGGCTGTTCATTCTGCTGGGGTTCCTGTGCATGGCGCTTGGCGCGCTGGTGAGCTACCTGCTCTATTTCGAAAACAACGACTGGTTCTACGTCTTCATGCCGTCGGAATTGGCCGGCGGCCGGGGGCCGGACGCCACGAACGAGGCCTTGCGGTCGTCGATCTACGGCCACGACACCGGCACCACGGGCCTCGGCGCGTTCGCGACCTATCTCTTCTCGCACAATACCCAGATCGCGATCTTCGTTTTCGGTCTCGGCGTCTTCGCCTGCGCCCCGGCGATTGTCCTGACCTTCTACAACGGCCTGACGCTCGGAGCGTTTCTCGCACTTCATGTCGACCGGGGCCTCGGATGGGATCTTGCCGGCTGGATTTCTATTCACGGCGTCACCGAACTGTCGGCGATCTGCATTGCCTGCGGCGGCGGGCTGCAGCTCGGCTCGGCCGTGCTCTTTCCGGGCGAGAAGACGCGGGCCGCCGCCTTGCGCGACGCCGGCCACGACGCGGTGAAGCTGGCGCTGGTGGCAGCCCTCATGCTCGTGGTCGCCGCCCTGCTGGAAGGCTTCGGCCGGCAACTCGTCCAGGATATCACCGCCCGGTTCATCGTCGGCTGGGGCGTGGGCGCACTCTGGCTGGCCTGGTTCGTTCTCGGCGGACGGGGGCGGCAATGATCCGGCGTCTGAGAAAATCGCGCAAGGACGGTAAACCCTCAGCGGACACACTGATCCCGCCGGAAGGGGTTGCGCTCACCTTACCGATCGCAGGCGTCGGGGTACGGCTCGGCGCTCAGATCACCGATGTCATCGTCACCACGATCGCGGCGGTGTGCCTGCTCGTCCTGCTCTCGGCCATCGGCCTGTCGAGCCCGCAGTCGATGCTCGCCATCGGGGCCCTGCTGTTCTTCTTCATCCGCGTCCCCTATTACGTCTTCGCCGAGCTCGGCTGGAACGGCCAGACGCTCGGGAAGCGCATGATGAAGATCAAGGTCGTGGCCCATGACGGCGGATCCCTGACGGCACATTCGCTGGTCCTGCGCAACATGATGAAGGAGGCCGAGATCTTCCTGCCCGGCACGCTTCTGCTGACGCTGGACGCAGGCTCTCCCCTCGCGTCGATTGCTTCCCTGCTCTGGGTCGCCTTCGCGCTTCTGGTGCCGGCTCTCGACCGCTATCACCGCCGCCTCGGCGACATGATGGCGGGCACGCATGTGATCCACCTTCCGGTGCCGGTGCTCTTGAAGGACCTGGCCGGCGAAACGAAAGTTACCGGCATCGAGAAGACCAAGAAGATCGTCTTCCTGTCCCACCAGCTCGACCACTACGGCGCGTTCGAACTTCAGACCCTTGAAACCCTGCTGCGCAGCCAGACGGCCGCAGGCTTCAGCCGGCAGACAAACGCGACCGTCGAGGCGATCGTCGAGAAGATCCGCAAGAAGATCGGCTATGCGGATCCCGTGCCGGCGGAGGACCGGCTGCGGTTTCTGCAGGCTTTCTACAAGGCGCAGCGCGAGCATCTGGAGCAGCGCCAGCTGTTCGGCGACAAGCGCCAGGACAAGCATTACGCAAAGGCCGATCAGGAGAGCTGAATCGAACCTGCAAGGGCAAGAAACGCAAAGGTTTCTTGAGACGCCGGGGCATTGACGATATTGTCAGTTCTTCCGATGACTGCGGTCGCCGCGCCGAGTGCGGGCGGCAATAAATCAATTCAATCATTCCATGCGTCCATTCCACGCGTCAGGCATATTCAGAACGGATTTTCACATGACGGACACCACCGTAGCCCCGGCGATCCCCCCGCTCGGCGTCGGCACGCTCATTGGCGACAGCTTCAGGATCCTTTTCAAACATATCGGTCCGGTCCTGGTGATGGGAACCATACCGAGTTTGCTCGGCCTGCTGGTTTCGGGAGCGGTGATCGGTTTCGATGCAACCCTCGGACTGGAGGATGCGGACGTGACCGGCGTCAGCACGACCGGCGCCGAGATTTTCACATCGCTGGTGGACATGGTCGTCTATTCCGTCACCGCAGCCTTCATGGTGCAACTCGCCTACGACGCAAAACTTCAGCGCCCGATCCGCATCGGCCGGTATTTCGGCCCGGCCCTCGGCGCGCTCGTGCCGATCATTATCCTCGGCCTTGCGGTCGGCATTCTGGCCAGTATCGCCGCCATTGCGCTGCTGCTTCCCGGATTGTGGGTCTACGCCGTGTTTTCCGTCATGGAACCCGCCGTCGTTATCGAACGCATCGGCTTTCGCGGCTTGAGCCGCAGTTCCGAGCTCACCCGGGAATACCGCTGGCCGATCGCCGGCGCTCTCGTTCTCGTCTGGATTTGCGCGATCGCGCTGATCTTCGCAGCCGCCTTTGCCGGTATCTTCCTGCTGACCCATACCGGCAAGGTTCCCGCGGTGATTTTCTTTGCCGTATTGACCGGTCTCGGAACAAGCCTGATCAGCATTCTGGTCGCGCTCGTCTATGCCCGCCTGCGCGAGATCAAGGAAGGCATCGGCGTCGACCAGATCGCCGCTGTGTTCGACTGACCCGAGCCGGACGCGGTCAGATGGGTTCCTATTAGCTGCGGTCGGCATTATGGTGAGAAACTGCAATATATCCGCATGCCGCGAACGGCTGCGCATAAATTGGAATTTCGAAATACCCCCTTTGCAAATTTTTTTTGAAATGAATGGAGCATTGAAATGACTGACGCAACATTAGGTCAGCCCAAAGCCTCACTTGGTATCGGTTCGATTATCGGCGAGAGCTTCTCGATCCTTTTCGGCCATTTTCTCCAGGTCGTCATCGTCGCCTTCGTTCCCAGCCTGCTCGGCTTTCTGGTTTCCGGCGCTCTCATTGGCTTCAACGCCGCGCTCGGCATCGAACCGCCGCAATTCACCAGTGCCGCCAGCACGGTCGCCTTCGCGTTTTCTTCCATCATCAACATCGTGGTCTATTCCCTGACCACCGCGCTTCTGGTGCAGCTTGCCTATGATGCGAAACTTCAGCGCCCGGTGCAGCTCGGCCGCTACTTCGGGCCCGCGCTCGGTTCCCTCGTGCCGCTGGCGGTCCTGAGCATCGTCGCGGGTATTCTCGTCGGCATCGGCGCCATGCTGCTCCTCATCCCGGGCCTCTGGCTTTATGCCGTGTTCTCCGTCATGGCCCCGGCCGTCGTCATCGAACGCGTCGGCTTCCGCGGCCTGGGCCGCAGCGCCGCCCTCACCAAGGAATACCGCTGGCCGATCATCGGTTCGCTCGTCCTGGCCGCCATCCTCATCGTGATCATCAACATGATCGCCGGCGTCCTGATCGGACTGATCGTCTCCGCGGGCGGCACCATTCTGGCCGTCATCCTGTTCGCGGCGCTTTCCACCATCGGCGCGGGTCTTCTGAGTATCATGATCGCCCTGATCTACGCCCGCCTGCGCGAAATCAAGGAAGGCGTCAGCGTCGACCAGATCGCTTCCGTGTTCGACTGAGGCCTTGCCGATCCGCTTTGGGCACCGGCGCCGAGAAGACAACAACCGGAAAAAGCGTCCCGCGTTCGTATGAGCGCGGGACGTTTCCATTTCTCTCACGGGCTCGCATTCGAACGATGTCCGGCGACACTTGGCGGCATCCTGGATACAAGCGGCTCCGACCCGCCGATCCTGCCCCGGCCTGGGCTTTCCGGCAGCCATGGGGCTCGTCTGGTACCACCGAAGCATCAACCCCGCCATCAGCCAGCTCGGCCGCAACACGCTGTTCCGCCTCCTCGAGGATCCGGACATCTGATCGCCGAAACGGAAATCCTGTCTTTTGACACAGGTTAAGGCCGGGAATTTTCCTTGCATGACAATTGCCAATCCCTCTAACAAGACGGACGTCCAATTGCCCGCGGAGCCTTTCCCCTGAAACTGATTGCCGAAAACCTGACCATCGACCGCGGCGGGCGCCGGGTGTTCCATGACCTGACCTTTTCGCTGCAAGGTGGCACCGCACTGGTGGTGACCGGCGCGAACGGCATCGGCAAATCCTCGCTCCTTCGGACCCTGGCCGGGCTGGTTTCGCTCGCGGAAGGCGATATCCGGCTGGAAGGCGGGGAACCCGACAGGCTACCGCAGGAACATGCGCATTATTTCGGCCACCAGGACGCGGTCAAACCCGCGCTCTCCGTTCTGGAGAACCTGGACTTCTGGCAGAGTTTCAGCGCCCCCGTCGCAGCGCCGGATTTTTCAGGCGCGGCGATGACGCCGCTCCAGGCGCTCGAGATCCTCGGCATCGGCCACACGGCCCATCTGCCCGCCGGCTATCTCTCCGCCGGCCAGAAGCGCCGGCTGTCGCTGTCCCGTCTCCTAGTGACACCCCGCCCGGTCTGGCTGATGGACGAGCCGACATCCGCGCTCGACAGAACGTCGGAAAAACAGCTTCTCGGCCTGATGAACGGCCACCTGAACGCCGGTGGCCTGATCGTCACCGCCACCCATACGGATCTTGCGCTCGCGAGCACGCAGATCCTGCATCTGCAGGCCGCGGGCCCGACGGAGCAGCCGTCCGGGGAGGTGCAGCCATGACCTCCTGGGTGCTCGCCCTCTTCCAGCGCGACCTGCGCCTGTCCGTCCGCGTCGGCGGCAGCGCGCTTGTTGGCGTGCTGTTCTTTCTGGCGGTCGTCACCGTCATCCCCTTCGGCGTCGGCCCGGACCTCAACCTCCTGGCGCGCATCGGCCCGGCAATCCTATGGATCGGCGCGCTGCTCGCCACGCTTCTGGGGCTGGACCGGCTGTTCCAGGCCGACCGGGACGACGGCACGCTCGACCTGATGCTGATGGCCGGACGGCCGCTGGAACTGGTGGTGCTGATCAAATGCCTTGCCCACTGGGTGGCGACCGGACTGCCGCTCGTCGTTGCGGCCCCTCTGCTCGGGATCTTCCTCAATCTCGATCCCGTCGCGATGGGCGCCGTGACGCTGACCCTTCTGGTCGGCACCCCGGCCCTGACGCTGATCGGCGCGATCGGCGCATCGCTCACCGTGTCGCTGCGCAGGGGCGGGCTGCTGCTCGCCGTTCTGGTGATTCCGCTGGCGATCCCGGTGCTGATTTTCGGCGTCAGCGCCGCCGATGCGGCCATTCACGATCCGGTGCCGTTCCTGACGCCGTTCCTGATCCTGTGCGCGCTTTCGCTGATCGCGGCCGTCATCGGCCCGATCGCGTCTGCAACGGCGCTCCGGTTCTCGGCCGACTGAAGCGCCCCGTCCTCACGCAGACTTGACAGAGCGCAATGCGCATCTGCGACCGTTCTGTAGATTGAAGGCGGCGCAAGACTGCAGTAAAAGGCAATCATGGCATTTTGGGATTATGCAAATCCGACGCGGTTTCTGAGGCTGGTGCAGGTCGTCCTGCCCTGGCTGATCGGTTTGTGTGTGCTGACCTTCGCGGTCGGGCTCTACATGAGTTTCTTCATCGCACCGGAAGACTACCAGCAGGGCCAGACCGTCCGGATCATGTATATCCACGTGCCCGCCGCCTGGCTGTCGATGATGTGTTATTCCATCATGGCGCTGGCGTCCCTCGGCACCCTGGTCTGGAAGCATCCGCTCGCCGACGTTTCCGCAAAATGCGCGGCGCCGATCGGCGCGGCCTTCACCTTCATGTCCCTGGTGACCGGCTCCTTGTGGGGCAAGCCCATGTGGGGCACCTACTGGGTCTGGGACGCGCGGCTGACCTCCGTGCTCGTGCTGTTCATCATGTATCTCGGTCTGATGACCCTGTGGCGCACGATGGAGGACCCGATCAAGGCCGGCAAGGCGGCGGCGGTCCTGACGCTTGTCGGCGCCCTGAACCTGCCGATCATCAAATTTTCCGTCGACTGGTGGAACACGCTGCACCAGCCGGCCAGCGTCGTGCGCATGGACGGCCCGACCATTCACCCGGACATTCTCTGGCCGCTTCTGGTCATGGCGGTGGCCTTCACCCTTCTGTTTTTCGTGCTGCATCTGATGGCGATGCGAAATGAAATCCTGCGCCGCCGTGTGCGCGCCCTGCGCCTCAAGGCGGCAAGCGCCAGCCATCCCCGCCCGGCGGCCGCAACAGCACAGCCCGCGGAGTGACCTCATGGATCTCGGACCCCACGCCGGCTTCATCATCGCCTCCTACGGCCTCTGCCTGCTGACCGTCGCCGGCCTGATCGCCTGGGTCCGGATCGACAAGGCCAATCAGGAAAAGGCGCTCAAGGATCTGGCCGAACAGGGAATTCACCGCGCACGCCCGGACCGGGGCGACCGGTAGCCCCTATGACCACCCCCGACACAGACATCGAAACCGGCAAGGAGACCAAGCCGCCGAAACGCGGCTTTCCGGTTCTGATCCTGCTGCCCCTGGTGGTCTTCGCAGCCCTTGCGGGACTGTTCCTGTTCCAGCTCTTCGTCGGCAACGATCCCCAGAAGATCCCCTCCGCGCTGATCGACAAACCAGCGCCGGACTTCGCCCTGGAAGCGGTCCCCGGCCTGCTGAAGGACGGAACACCGGTCCCCGGCTTCTCCCGCGAGGATCTCCTCGGCAAGGTTTCCGTCGTGAACGTATTTGCCTCCTGGTGCGTGCCCTGCCGGCAGGAACACCCGCTTCTGGAAGACCTTTCGAAGGTCGAGGGCATTCAGCTTCTCGGCATCAACTACAAGGACAAGCCGGAAAACGCCCGACGCTTTCTCGGTAGCCTGGGCAATCCGTATGCGCGCATCGGCGCGGACGGAACGGGACGCACCGCGATCGAATGGGGCGTCTATGGCGTGCCGGAAACGTTTGTCATCGATGCCACGGGCACGATCCGCTACAAGTTCATCGGCCCGCTTGGCCCGGCCTCCTACCAGGAGGTCTTCCTGCCGGAGCTCCGGAAAATCCTAAATAACGGCGAGCGCACCGGAAGCTAGAGCACCTCGCCGTCGGGCAACCTCGCCTGACTGTCGCTACGGCCTAGGATCAGGACCTTTCCTCACATTTCCGCGAAACCCGGGAAAACCCGCCTCGGTCACCGGCTCGTGACTCGCGATTGACAGCCCGATTGCATATTTTAAGGGCAAGCGAAAAAGGAACTGAGCCAAATGGTGGGTGAAAATTACCGGAAAGCCGGGCGAGCTTTCCGGGAGGGTTTGATTGTCATTGCCGGAATACTTGCGGTGATGGCACCCCTTGAGAGTGCCGAAGCACAGCCGAAAAAAGTCGTTGAACTGTTTACCAGCCAGGGCTGTTCGTCCTGTCCGCCGGCGGACCGACTGGCCGAGCGTCTGGTAAAGGAAAACGGCGACCTGCTGACGCTCGTGCTACCGGTGGACTACTGGGACTATCTCGGCTGGAAGGACACGCTCGCCAGCCCGGTCCATTCCCAGCGTCAGCGCGCCTATGCGGCCCGCCGGGGCGACCGTTCGGTCTATACGCCGCAAATGGTCGTCAACGGCGAGGAACACGTGGTCGGCAGCCGCGAACGCGACGTGCGCTCCGCGCTGATCCGGACCGATCCCTTTACCGCAACCGTCGATCTGAAGATCTCCGATATGGTAGTCCAGGCGCAGGTGGACGGCAAGCTGCCCGGGGGCGCGGGCATGGCTACGGTCTATTTCCTGCGCATTGAGGATGAGGTGACGGTCGACATCGGCCGGGGCGAGAATGCCGGCCGCAAGATCAGATACGTCAACGTCGTGCGCAATCTCCAGCCGATCGGCATGTGGTCGGGCGGAGCGGAGACCTTCCGCATGCCCAAGTCCAAACTGATGATCAAGGGCGATGCCCGCTGCGCCATTCTGATTCAGGTGGAGGACCAGGACGGCCCTGGAGAAATCATCGGCGCGGCCGTCATGGACTGGCACAGCGGCTCCTGAACCGGCGGCGGGAGACGCATGTTTTCCGTTGACCGAATTTCAAGCGGCCTGCCGATTTCGCGGGATTAATCGCGTTCCCTGCCTTGTAACCTGCGCAAAAACTGCTACCCCTTGCCCCGGCTCGATCGTCGCCTCAGCGCACCTTAAGATCGACCGGCGTTTTGGCCTTCGCATGTCTTGTCCGAAGGCGGGTTGATCCGGGGGATTGGCATGAACCAGAAGCGCAGGCTGCGGATTGCCTTTGCAAGCATCATTGTCAGCTTCGTCGTGCTGGGCCTGAAATTCGCCGCTTATTGGCTGACCGGATCCGTCGCGCTGTTCTCCGATGCCCTGGAAACAACCGTCAACATCGCCTCGTCGATCGCGGCCCTCGCAGCGGTCTGGTTCGCGGCGAAACCCGCCGACAGCAATCACCCTTACGGCCATGACAAGGCCGAATATTTCGCCGCCGTTCTGGTCGGCGTCATGATCGTGCTTGCCGCGGTCTCCATTTTCCATGCGGCCTGGACCGGCTTCACCTCCGGCGGCAGCCCGAGTTACTCGCCGGTCGGCATCGGGATGAACCTTGCTGCCGCCCTCATCAATGCCGGCTGGGCACGATATCTCATGCAACACGGGCGGCAGGAACGGTCTCCGGCGCTGGTGGCCGACGGCAAGCATCTGATGACGGACGTGGTCACATCGATAGGCGTGCTTTCCGGTGTCGTTCTGGTATTGGTGACGGGCTGGCGGCTGCTCGATCCGGCGCTTGCGGTCGTCGTCGGCCTGGCCGTGCTGTGGTCGGGCTGGGGACTGGTCAAGGAATCCGTCGGAGGCCTCATGGACGAAGCTGCCTCCGCCGACGTTCTCGACAAGATCCGCCTGCTCATTTCCGAACATGGCGAAGGCGCACTGGAAGCCCACGATCTCAGAACCAGGATCGCGGGCAAGTCGACCTTCGTCGACTTCCATCTGGTGGTTCCGGGAGACATGTCGGTGGAGGCCGCACACGATATCTGCGACAGGATCGAACAGGCCATCGCCGAAGATGTGCCGGGCGCCCGGATCACCATTCACGTCGAACCGGAACACAAGGCGAAACACTCCGGAATTGTTGTACTTTAAGCGAACCTAATTCTTATCGGGACGATCAGAGAATGCCTTCATGGCGGCGGTTTCACGCCCAGCTTGTCGATCACATCATTCTGATAGCCGGCGCTGTTTTCATGTGTCTGCCGGTCTACATGCTGTTTGCGGCAACGACCCATGACCGGGGTTCCGGGACAGCGCTGCATCTGGTTCCGGGCAGCCATTTCCTGAGCAACTACGGCTCCTTCCTGACAGGCAGCGCCGGTTTTTCCGGTGACATCACCGTACTCGGCATGTTGTGGAATTCCTTCCTGCTCGGCGCGGGGTTTGCGGGACTGAAAGTGGTTCTCTCCCTCCTCGCCGCCTATGCGCTGGTCTATTTTCGCGTTCGCTTCGCCAGTCTCATCTTCGCCGTTCTTCTGCTCACTCTCCTGCTGCCGCTGGAATCCAGGTTCCTGCCCACTTACGACGTGGTCGCGAAGCTTGGCCTGGTAAACACCCGCGCCGGCCTCATCCTGCCGCTCGTGGCCTCCGGCCTCGGAACGCTGTTCTTCCGGCAGTTCCTGCTGACCGTACCGGACACACTGCTGGAATCCGCGCGCCTGGACGGGGCCGGCCCCTTCCGCTTCTTCCGCGACATCCTGGTCCCGCTCTCCCTGCCGACCGCGGGCGCCTTGTTCCTGGTGCTGTTCGTCAACGGCTGGAACCAGTATCTGTGGCCTGTGATGGTGACTTCGCAGGAAAGCACGTACACGGTCGTCCGGGGCATGCAGTTCTTCGGCCGCGCAAGCCCGTCCGGCATGATGCTCGCGATCCTGGCCATCCTGCCACCGGCCCTGCTTGTCATTTTGTTTCAAAGGCAGGTTGTTAAAGGTCTTTTCGACGGCTCCCACTAGGCGCTGCGATGACAGTCTCAGTACTCAAACACGAGGTTCAAATGGCATTTGAAGCGATCCTGTTCGATTGCGACGGCGTTCTGGTCGATTCGGAGAAAATCTATGTCGAGGTGGAGCGGGAACATCTGGCGAGGATCGGCCTTCACTACGAGCTCAACGACTATATGGACCGTTTCCAGGGCCTCGGCGGAACCGATTTCTGGGCCTCGATCGAGCGGGATTACAAAGCGCTCGGGAAAGGCGCGCTTCCGCAGACGTTCGGACCGGATCTCGATGCGGCGACCCTGGCGCGGATCGGCACGGAACTGAGCGAGATTGCCGGCATCAAGGAACTGCTCGAGGCGCATGAGGGTCCGCGGGCCGTGGCCTCTTCGTCCCGCCTGCAACGGCTCGTTCACAAGCTGCAGCACACCGGCCTCTATGACTATTTCGCGCCGCACATCTATTCCGGCGAGCAGGTGGAAAACGGCAAACCGGCTCCGGACCTGTTCCTGTATGCCGCCGGCAGGCTCGGCGTCGAGCCGGCCACGACGCTGGTCATCGAGGACAGCTCCAACGGCGTCAAGGCGGGGCTGGCCGCGGGCATGACCGTCTGGGGGTTCGTCGGCGGGGGCCACAGCCACAACCGCCACGCAGCACAGCTTACGGCAGCAGGCGCACACAGGATCGTCGGCAGCCATGACGACCTGGCCGGACTGCTCGGGAGCGGGCCCGCCTGAGACCGGAAGCCAGTTCCGCTCCGGGCCCTGCTCTTCGGACATGCAACTCGCCCCGATCACAGCGGACATGGGCATAAAAAGAGCCCGGGGAGAACCCCGGGCTTTCCAAGTTTGCGGTCTGAGCCAATAGACCGCCTGGGAGATTTTTGTCTCAGCGCATCTCTTAGAGGCGCTGGGAACCCACGCCGAATTCCGGATAGGCTTCGACGCCGACTTCGACCTTGTCGAGACCGAGCGCTTCTTCCTCTTCGGAAACCCGGATGCCGATGGCGGCTTTCAGGATGAACCAGACGATTCCCGAAACAACCAGCGTGAACACACCGTAGGCAACGATACCGGTGATCTGCACGCCGAAGGAGGTGTCGGCATTGGACAGCGGCACGATGAAGGTGCCCCAGATACCTGCGAGCAGGTGAACCGGGATGGCGCCGACCACGTCGTCGATTTTCAGCTTGTCGAGCAGCGGAACGGTGAAGACCACGATCGCACCGCCGACGGCACCGACGAAGACGGCCTGCCAGACGCTCGGAGCCAGCGGCTCTGCGGTGATGGAGACCAGACCGGCAAGCGCGCCGTTCAGGGCCATCGTGACGTCGACCTTCTTGTACATGACCTGGGTGAGGATCACCGCGATCACGACACCGGCACAGGCAGCCATGTTGGTGTTGGCGAAGATGCGGGACACGTCGGACACGTCGCCGATGGAGCCCATCGCGAGCTGGGAAGCGCCGTTGAAGCCGAACCAGCCGAGCCACAGGATGAAGGTACCGAGCGTTGCCAGCGGCATGGAGGAACCCGGGAACGGGTTGACCGAACCGTCGGCACCGTATTTGCCTTTACGGGCACCCAGGATAATCGCACCGGCCAGAGCCGCCCAGCCACCGACGGAGTGAACCAGCGTGGACCCTGCGAAATCGGAGAAGCCCATTTCGGAAAGCCAGCCCGCGCCCCACTGCCAGGAACCGGCGATCGGGTAGATGAAGCCAGTCAGGACAACGGTGAAGATCAGGAACGGCCACAGTTTGATACGCTCTGCAAGGGTACCGGACACGATGGACGCGGTCGTGGCACAGAACACCATCTGGAAGAACCAGTCGGATGCCGTGGAGTAACCAGTGTCGAGCGCATCGCCGCCGACGGCGTCAAATGCGTAGGGACCGAAGGATCCCATGAAACCGCCGTCGACGCCGGTATACATCAGGTTGTAGCCGGTGATCCAGAACATCAGGCCCGCGATGGCGTAGAGCGTGATGTTCTTCAGGCACTGCATGGAGACGTTCTTGGAACGGACCAGACCGGCTTCGAGCATGGCAAAGCCGGCGGCCATCCACATCACGAGGAAACCACCGATCAGGAACAGCAGCGTGTTGAAGATATATGCGACTTCCGGAGAAACGGCCGGAATTTCCGGGGCAGCCGCAGCGTCCTGAGCAAGCACTGGCAGGGCCGTAAGGCTCAACAAGGCCAGCGAAGTCGCGCCCTTAGCGACAAGTTTTTTCATGATTCGTTTCCTTACCTACTAAATCACAGAGCTTCGGCGTCGGTTTCGCCGGTACGGATGCGCACGACCTGATCGATCGAGTGGACGAAGATCTTGCCGTCTCCGATCTGACCGGTTTTCGCGGCGCCCGAGATCACCTCGACAACCTTGTCGACGGACGCACTGTCGACTGCGACCTCGATCTTCAACTTCGGCAGGAAGCTGACTGCGTATTCAGTACCGCGGTAGATCTCGGTGTGACCTTTTTGGCGGCCATAGCCTTTGACTTCAGTCACCGTCAGCCCCTGGATGCCGATGCCGGTCAAGGCATCCCGCACTTCGTCGAGCTTGAACGGCTTGATGATGGCCATCACTATTTTCATTGCTCGTTCCATTCCCCTTTTTAGCGCCCCTTCCCGTCGAAGAAGCTCGGCCGACCGCTCCGGACTTGCGCCTGTTTCGTGTCCCCCTCTGGAAGGATCTTCTCAGGTCTTTGCCTTCGCCACAGGAGGTGGCTCCGGAACGGTGTCGGGCCTCTATAATCAAGGACCGTGCCAACTTCGGAGGAATGGGTATTTTTTCGCAGAAACCCGCGGGTTAATTACCGTTAAGCTTTAAAGGGAAGTGTCGGAAATAAGACGACTGACCGCTTTTAAGGCAATTTTTCAGCCTAACTAATAGGCAAAATCCAAAAAGAAGCTCAAAAAGAGGGCATTGGAAATCCATTTCCGCCGTCAGCATAAAAATGCGGCAGATCGGATACCAAGCCGGCTGCCCCTGAAGGCGGGATCCGAACCAACCGCCGCGGGCCGGTTTCAGGCGGAAAAACCACCATCCTCCAGATAGGCCTGCTCTTCCGGGGTCGTCTCCCGGCCGAGCACCTTGTTGCGGTGGGGAAACCGGCCGAAGCGCCGGATGACGTCCATGTGGATCAACGCGTAGTGATAGACTTCCTTTTCCCCGAGAGAGCGGAAAAGATCGACCGACCGTTCCTGATGCGCCATGTCTTCGGAATGTTCGAAGGGCAGGTAGAAAAATCCCCGGACATCTCTCGGAAAGGCGCGGTCGAAGCCGCGCTCCAGCGCCACCCCGGCCACGGCAAGGGCCTTCCCGTCGGCCTTGAAGGCGTCGGCCGAATCCCGGAACACGTTTCTGGTCATCTGATCCAGGAGCAGGAGCAGCGCCAGCGCGCCGTCTGCGCTTTCCATCCAGTGATCCAGCCTGCCGGCGAGCGCATCTTCGATCGCGGGCAGAAACCGTTCCCGGCAGCTCTTGTCGAACTTGTCGTCCTTGGCGAACCATTTTCCGGCACCGGCCTGCCACCAGAAATCGAGAACGTCGAAAGAGGTAATCGGCTGATCGGTCATTGCGTGTTGTCCTGCTGAGATTGAATCATTCCGGCGGTCATTTATATGTTCGAACGCCGTAAACCTGAACGGCGCCGGCAACGATCGGCGCCGGGGACCTGGATCTGTGACCGAAACGACACTCGACCTGAAAGGGCTGAAATGCCCCCTGCCGGTTCTCAAGACGCGCAAGGCGCTGACGCGGCTTGCCGCGGGCGACCGGCTGACCGTGCTGACAACGGATCCCATGGCTGAAATCGACATTCCCCATTTCTGCCGCGAGAACGGCCACACGCTGCTGGCGGCCGAACGGACGGAAACCGGGCACAGCTTCCTGCTTGCCAAAGGCGGCTGACATCCTGCAACCGGGCATGTCGGAAAACCGTCCGGTATCAGCGCCGCTTTGCGATCCGGTCGATCTGCGCGGCCAGCTTGAGGTCCAGAGCCGTCAGGCCGCCGGCGTCATGCGTCGACAGCGTGATATCGACGCTGCGGTAGACATTGAACCATTCCGGATGGTGGTCCATCTTTTCCGCCGCCAGCGCGACCTCCGTCATGAAGCCGAAAGCTTCGCGGAAATCACGGAACTTGAAGGATTTGGAAATGGCCTCCCGGCCGTCGCACAGGTGCCAGTCCGCCAGGTCCTTCAATCCTGCCGCACGGTCTTCCGGTTTCAGCCGATCTGCCATCTGATCCTCCCTTGGGTTCATCTCCGGATATCGTAGCCCGATGACAAAGGGAAGGCGATGCCGCTTCGGCCACAGGCGCGGCGAGCGGGCCGGGATTGCGCGGCCGGACGCGGCGCGATAGAACGCGGATCGCCACTCCCGGAGATGCCGTTGAAACAGCCCGTCCTGTTCGTTTGCCTTGGCAATATCTGCCGCTCACCGCTTGCCGAAGGGATTTTCCGCGCGCTCGTCGAGGAAGCCGGACTTGCCGGAGATTTCGACATCGATTCCGCCGGAACCGCCGGCTGGAACACCGGCGATCCGCCGGACCCGCGCTCGATAGACATCGCGGCGGAACACGGCATCGATCTCTCCTCCCAGCGGGCCCGGCAGGTGGCAAGCGCGGATTTCACCCGGTTCCGCACCATCGTCGCGATGGACCGCAGCAACCTGTCCGCTCTCGGGGCAAGAGCGGGCTCAGGCACCGCGGAACTTCGCCTGCTGATCAACGATCCGCCTATGGACGTGCCGGATCCCTATTTCGGCGGGCGGGACGGCTTCGAAGACGTCTACCGGCTGATCCGCTCGGGTTGCGAAAACTTGCTGGAGACCTTGCGCGGCACCGCGTTGTGACCCGCCGGTACGGTCATAGGGCGGTGGACAGGCACGAAGGTTCATAAATCCGTCTCACAGCCTGCTGTATGGGTGGATGTCCCAGTCGGCAATCCTGGCTCAATCATGAAGCTTCTATGGTGGTCTATTGCTGCCGTTCTCATTCTGCTCGGCCTGGCAACCGTCTGGATGCCGATCCCGACCGGCGTGCCGCTGATGGCGCTCGGCATGATCGTCATCGTCGGCACGAGCCGCAGCGCCGCCAGGATGCTGCGCACGCGCCGGCGGAATACGCCCCATCTCAATCACGCAATCACCTGGCTGGAGGACAGATCGCCGCTCCGCTTTGCCCGGATCCTGAAGCGCACCCGCCCGCGCAAGAAAACGGACGGGCCGGCGTGAGACGAAGTCATCCTCTCAGCTTTCTGAGAATTTCCGGATAGCCGTGCGCGCCCACCGCCGGACCCGCACCGTCAGTCGCTGGACGAACCTCTGCAGCCTGCGCCCGTTCACGGTGAACCATTCGTCCAGCCGGATGTCGGTCACCAGCGGCGGCTGGTGGACATAAAGCAGCCGGTGAACGCCGAGGATGAGCAGCAGGGTCAGCCCCCAGGAGATCAGCGTGTCGGACAGGAAATGCCCGCCGAAGGCCACCCGGTTGACGGAAAGGACCAAGCACAGCGGCAGAACGAAGAGCAATGTCGGCTTGCGCCAGGATGCGGGCACCAGGAAGGCGATCGACACCAGCCACATTCCCGCCGAGGCCTCGCCGGAAACGAAAGAGCAGTTGCTGTCACAGGTGTCGGTGACTTTCCAGACCGGCTGAAACGGCAGGTCGCCGCCGAACTCCTCGACCGAGCGCGGCCTTGGACGTCCCCAGTTGTTTTTCAGGATCAGGTTCACCAGAACGCCAGGCCCCAGAATGAGGGTGGTCAACAGGAAAACCGGCATGCGCAGGGGCAGGAGCGGCGGGCGGCCGGGCACCAGCAGCTTGATCAACAGAACCGCTACGCTGACGACCGCGATCACCCGGACGAGAAACGGTCCGAGATGCCGGACGTCCCGCAGAAACGGCACGTCCTGAGCCGAAAAACCCGCTGTTGCGGAATAAAACAGGCCGCTCGCCCAGAAGTCGACCCGGGGAAATGTCAGGAAAAACAGAGACACGACGGCAACGTAGAAGGCCACCGCGGCCATCGGATGGCGGATGCACCAGGCGGCCGCCTTGCGCGGAGAGAACTTCAGACTATTCTGGCGGGAGCGGACAGGCTTCATGGAAGCTCTTTAGCGCATCCACAAGGCCTGTCCAATCCCTTCCCTGTGACCCGGTCGCATGCCATTCGCGGAGTTTCGCAGCGTGTCAGTCAAGCCCTCAGACGCGAATGCCGGTCCCCCACCGCCCTGCGAGCCGCCAACTGTCGAATTCTGGTACGAGTTCGCCTCCACCTACAGTTATCTGACCGCCATGCGGATCGAGACCCTTGCGCGCGATTACGGCGTCGGCATCTCCTGGCGGCCGTTTCTGCTCGGCCCGATCTTCAAGAAGCAGGGGTGGGAGACGTCGCCCTTCAATCTTTATCCGGCAAAGGGCCGTTACATGTGGCGGGACGTGGAGCGCCAGTGCGTGCGCTATGGACTGCCCTTTTCCCTGCCCTCCCCATTTCCCCAGCGCAGCCTGCTTGCCACCCGCCTTGCTTATGTCGGCCGGGACCAGCCCTGGATCGGCGCCTTCACCCGCGCCGTCTATATGGCCGAGTTCGGTGAGAACCGGGACATTTCCGAAGAAGGCCCGCTGGCGGATATCCTTCTAGAGGTCGGCGCGCCGGCGAAGGAGGTTCTGGCCGACGCTCATGGCCACGACGCCAAGATCGGACTGCGCACCGCCGTTGAGGAGGCGGAACGGCGTGGAATTTTCGGCGCACCGAGCTTCGTCGTTGCCGATGGCGATCTGTTCTGGGGCGACGACAGGCTCGAACAGGCGTTCGAAGCCGCCGCCGGGCTGTCCGCGGCGGAGACTTGACGGAGCTTCACCGCTCCCCGGAACCGCTTGCGCTCCGGGCCCCCAGCGCCTCCGCCATGACCTCGTAAAGTCCCGCAGGCGACAGCGGTTTGGTCAGGATGTCCTGGAACCCCACCCGTTTCAGATTGTCGTCGCCCACAGATTCCAGCGCCGCCGTTACGGCAATCAGCGGCAATTCGTTCCCGGACCTGAGTTTCCCGAGCTCTTCCGCGGTTTCGACACCGCTCATGCCGGGCATGTGCAAATCCAGGAGCACGGCATCGTAGGAACCGTTCCTGGCCAGCCCGATGGCCTGTTCTCCCGACTTGGCGACTTCGGAGGAAATGCCGAAGGATTCCAGCAGGGCTTCCAGCAGCCGGCAATTCGTATCGTTGTCGTCGACAATCAGGACATGACCGGAAAGCCGCCCTTCGGGGAGAGCCGGCTTCCCGCTGTCCGCGGCGGCGGACAACACCTCGCTGCCGCCGTCCACCGGGTCCACGGGAACATGGACGTCGAACCGGCTGCCGCCGGTTTCGGCGCGCGTAAGCTCAAGATGTCCGCCCATCTCACGCACCAGCTGAGCCAGCCCCCAGAGCCCAAGGCCCGTTCCGGGTCCGGTTTCCCGCCCGTGGCGGCCGCGGACGAACGGCCGGAAGAGCCTGGCCTGTTCCTCGGGATCGATACCTGGGCCGGTGTCTGTAACGGACAGACGAAGCCAGACCCGCCCGTCCCCCGGCGCATCGTCGTCGCCGGATGGAATTTCCCGGACATCGACCCTGATTCCGCCCTCTGACGTATATTTGACCGCGTTGTCCAGAAGGATCGCCGCCACGCGGCGCAACGCACCGCCGTGACCGGTCACGATATTTTCCGCCGTGTCGTCGATCGCGATCCCGAAGGAGAGTCCCTTTGCCTCGGCGGCGATCCGGAAGAGCCCCGCCACATCGGCGACGACATCGCCGATCCGGACCGGAGCGGTTTCGGCTCCAGGCCCGGGTTGAGCCTCATGGATAAGATCGCCGGTGATCTCCGTCAGGGTGTCGATGGACCGGATGAGGATGGCAAGCTGGTCTTTCTGCGCGTCGTTGAGCGGACCGCTGCCGATCAGTTCCGCGGTCAGGCGCATGGCGGCCAGCGGCGTTCTGAGATCGTGGGCCAGAAGCGCGAATTTGACGCTGTCATCGTCCTGTCCTGCCATAAAGCCCGGGCCCCTTCTCCGAGATCGACGTCAACAGGGCTTGCCAGACGAATACCGAAAAGCCAATTTGACCTTTGCCGTGCTTACCCCGATGTCCGGCGCCTGTCTATCCAGTCCCTTGCCCGTTCAACGGAACCGTCGGATGCCCGGACCCCGCCCGGTTCAAACGAAAGGCCGTTCAGGCCGAAACCAATTGCCCGTAAAACCCGATGCTTGCACAAACCTTCCTCATCGTGACCCCCGTCTTCCTGCTGATCGGTGTCGGCTATGTCCTGGCCGCCTTCCGGATTCTCGGCCCAACCGTCAGCGAGGCCCTCGGCCAGTTCGTCTATATCGTGGCAATTCCTGTGCTGATCTTCCGCACTCTGATCAACGCGGACCTGTCCGGCGGCGTGCCGGTCGCGCTCTGGGCGAGCTATTTCCTCGGGGTCGGCGTTGCCTGGTCCCTCGGCACGCTGGTCATCCGCAAGGGGTTCGGCCGGGACGCCCGCGCCGGGGCCATCGGCGGCATCTCTTCGGCCTTCGCGAACACGGTTCTGGTGGGCCTGCCGCTCGTATCCGCTGTTTACGGCGACCCCGGACTGGTTCCTGTCCTTCTGATCATCTCCATTCACCTGGCGGCCATGACCGTTGCCATGGCGGTCGTCATGGAACGGGCGGCTGCGGCCGACAGCGGCGAGGCGACGCCGCCGCTCGGCCAGTTGATCGCGGGTGCGGCGCGCAGCCTCGTGACCAATCCCCTGATCATGACGATCATCCTGGCCTTTCTCTGGCGGCTGACCGGTTTCGACTTTCCGGAAATCGGACAGAACGTGCTGAGCCGCATCGGCGCGACAGCCCTTCCGCTGGCGCTCATGTCGCTCGGCATGAACCTGACGCAGTACGGCATGCGCGGCAACGTGCTGCCGGGCCTGCTGCTCAGCGTGATCAAGGTGTTCGTCATGCCGGCCGCCGTCTTCGCCGCCAGCGCCTTCCTGTTTCACCTGCCGCCGCTTTGGACCGCGGTCGCGACCCTGACCGCTGCCTGCCCAACCGGCGTGAACGCCTATATCTTCGCCAACCGTTACGGCACCGGCCACGCCATGTCCGCCAACGCGATCACCATGACCACCCTGAGCGCCATCGTCACGACCAGCCTCTGGGTCTGGTTCCTCGATCATTGGTTCGGCCTCAGTCTTCGCTAGCCGGGACTATGCCCTAGAGGCCGATTCTTTTCCGCAGGTCCGCATGGGACATGCCTGCCAGCCGCAGGGACTGCAAGCTGGTGTCCCGGCTGGACTTGGACAGCTTCCGGCCGTCCTCCCCCAGGATCAGCCGGTGATGCCGGTAGCGTGGAACCGGAAGCCCGAGAAGCTCCTGCAGGACCCGGTGCACGCTGGTGGCGTGGTAGAGATCCCGGCCGCGCAAGACATCGGTGACGCCCTGCCGGGCATCGTCGACCACCACCGACAGATGATAGCTCGTCGGCGTCTCCTTGCGGGCGAGAACCACATCGCCCCAGGCGGCGGCCTCGACCGGGATCCTGCGGGCCGGATCGAACAACGCCTGTCCCTCCGCCCCGAACTCTTCCCAGAACAGCGGACCGCCGATCCGCTCCAGCGCCCTGCCCATATCGAGGCGCAGGGCGAAGGGTGCATCGCTTTCCGCCCGCGCCCTGCGCTCGTCTTCCGAAAGAACCGTGCCGTCGCCGGGGTAAAGCGGCGCTCCGTCCGGGTCGCGCGGCCAGTTATTGCCTCCGGCCTCATGAGCAGAAACGAAATTCCGGATCTCCGCGCGGGTCAGATAGGCGGGATAGACCAGGCCCATGTCCTGAAGCCGTTCCAGGGCCGCGCGGTAAAACGGAAAGCATTCCGACTGGCGGACGACCGGTTCTTCCCACGCGAGGCCCAGCCAGGCGAGGTCCTCGAACATGTCCCGTTCGAGCTCCGGCGTGCACCGGGTCTGGTCGATATCCTCCACCCGCACCAGCAGGCGCCCGCTCAGCGAGACGGCCGCGCGCGCATTCAGGAGCGCCGACAGGGCGTGGCCGAGATGCAGGTGCCCGTTGGGAGACGGCGCGAAGCGGAAGACGGGTTCGGTCATTGGCGAAATGGAACCGGGTTGACGCGAGGCAGGTTGAACGCTCAAGTCCTACCTAGCATCCCGGGGTTCGCACGCAAGAGCGCATTTGGTCCGACCTTTCTCATGAAACCGATAACCACAAACGACGACATCGAAGCCGGCCTGGCCGCACTCGCCGGAATGGACCCGCGTCTCGTCGAAATCGCCCGCATCGCCGGACCGGTTCCCCTGCGCCGGCGGGCGGCGGATTTCGAGGGGTTGGCGCAGATCGTCACCGGCCAGCAGGTCTCCGTTGCCAGTGCGGCGGCGATCTTCGCGCGCCTTCAGGCGCTGGTAACGCCGCTGACGGCCAAACAGCTTGCCGGATTTTCCGATGAAGAACTTGCCGGCGCCGGCCTCTCCAGGCCGAAGATCAGAACTTTGCGCGCGATTGCGGACGCCTGCCGGGATGGGCTGGATCTCGGCCATCTGGCGGAAGCGCCGGCGGACGAAGCCCATGCCCGGCTGTGCACCATCAAGGGCATCGGCCGCTGGACGGCAGACATCTTTCTATTGTTCTGCGCCGGACATCCGGATGTCTTTCCGAGCGGCGACCTCGCCCTGCAGATCGCCGTGCGCGACGCGCTGGGGCTGGACGAAAAGCCGGATATCGAAGCGCTCGACGGCATCGCTGCCGACTGGACCCCGCACCGCGCCGTCGCCGCACGGCTTTTCTGGGCTTGGTACAGGGTGCAGAAACAAGGCAAGGAAACCATGCCGGTCTGACGAATGGCGTCAGCCTTCCGACATCGCCGCGACCGCCCGCAGCAGCAGGTCGATATCCTGAGGCCGCGACAGGCGGTGATCGCCGTCCGGCACCAGGGAAAAGCTGACGTCATCCAAGGGCAGTGCCTCGACCAGGCGGCGGGCATGGCTCGCGGGCACGTCCGGATCGAGAGCCCCCTGCAGGATCGTGACCGGCGCACCGATATGCAGCAACCGGCCGAACAGCAGGTGCCTGCGGCCGTCCTCGATCAGCTTGCGCGTGATGACGTAGGGATCTTCGCTATAGGACGAAGGCTGCGCCCAGCGGCCTTGCGACACGATCGCCTCCCGGATCTCGTCCGTGAAACGCTGTTTCCACATCAGCTCTTCCGTGAAGTCGACGGCCGGAGCGATCAGCACGAGCCCCTTGATCCTGCCGGTCGTCTTGCGACTGAGCGCCAGGAGAAGCGCGATCCATCCCCCCATGGACGAGCCGACCAGAATCGTTTCGTCCGGGCAGAACCGGTCGAACACGGCTTCCGCTTCCTCCAGCCAGTCGGAAACGCAGGCCTCTTCGAAATCTCCACCCGACCGGCCGTGGCCGGAATAGTCGAACCGGACGACATGCCGCCCCTTTGCTGCGCCGGATTCGGCAAGCGCAGCAGCCTTTGTGCCCGACATGTCCGACTTGAAGCCTGAAAGCCACATAAGGCCCGACCCCTTTCCCGGCGTTTCCATGACGGCGATCCGGCGCTTCGAACCGTTTTTTCCAATCTCGATGAATTGCGGATCGTCCACGCCCATATTATGGCTCTCGTTCTACTGATTATTCTCTATGCTTGCCCAGCCATTTGACATAGAGGCCCCGCCTTGAAAAGACCTCCCGGAGGAGAGACTTGGACCAACTGCCCCCTGCCACCACTGTTCTGCAGGTCATCCCGGACCTGAATTCCGGCGGTGCGGAACGCACGACCCTCGATGTGGCACAGGCGATCGTCAAAGCCGGCGGAACCGCGCTCGTGGTCAGCCAGGGCGGACAGATGGTCGGCGAACTGGAAGCCTGCGGCGCACAGCATATCGTCATGCCGGTCAAGTCCAAGAACCCGCTGACCCTGAGGAAGAACGCCGCCCGGCTGAGCGACCTCATTGCGGACCGCAATGTCAGCATCGTGCATGCACGAAGCCGGGCGCCGGCCTGGTCGGCGCTCTGGGCGGCCCGGCGCACGAAAATTCCCTTCGTGACCACCTATCATGGCACCTATAATCAGTCGAATGTCCTGAAAGCGTTCTACAATTCGGTCATGGCCCGCGGCGACGCGGTCATCGCCAATTCCAACTTCATTGCCGGCCTGATCCGGGAACGGCACCCTTTTGCGAAGGACCGTATCGCCGTGATCCAGAGGGGCTCGGATCTGAAAGGTCTGGCGCCTGAAAATGTCAGCGCCCTGCGCCGGCAGGCGCTCAAAGACATCTGGGGCATCCCGGCCGGACATCCGATCATCCTGAACATGGCCCGCCTGACCGCCTGGAAAGGCCAGAAGGTGGTGATCGAGGCCATGGCGCTTCTGGAAGAAACCGGACTGGGCGAGCCGATCGCGATCCTGGCCGGCGATGCCCAGGGGCGCGACGGCTATACGGCCGAACTCAAAAAACAGATCGCCGATCACGGTCTGCAGAACAGGGTCCGGCTGGTTGGCCATTGCGCCGACGTTCCGGCCGCGCTCGCGCTTGCCGATCTCGCGATCGTCGCCTCGATCGAACCGGAGGCCTTCGGCCGCGCCGCCGTCGAGGCCCAGGCAGCCTCCGTGCCCGTTATCGTCTCAGATCTCGGCGCCGTGCCGGAAACCGTTCTCGCGCCGCCGGAAGCGGCCGAGAACGAGCGGACCGGCTGGCGCGTACCGGCCGGCGATCCGAAAGCTCTCGCCGATGCAATTGCAACGGTCCTCACCCTGAACCCCGCCCTCCGGCAGGAAATCACGGACCGGGCGCTCGTCCATGTCCGCGCCAATTTCTCCGTCGAGACCATGTGCGCGCGAACGCTGGAGGTTTACGCCGGGCTGTTGAGCGTCTCCCCACGCAAGGGCTAAGCCCCGTTCCGGCCGGACGTTTTCAAGCGGATAAGTCAGATAAACGACCTCATCCTGAGGAAGCGCCATCGCACAGCTTCCCGCTGTCGACAGCGGGAAGCTGAACCCGTCCCGTTCAGGCCGCCAAAGGATAGGCCTCTTCCACCAGGTAGGGTCCGCCGCCAACACTGGACTTCGCCGAAAACAGCACGAAGCGTCCGGCGATGAAGGGCGGCGCCTGGAAGTTGCCGCGCTCGCTCAGCCACTTGGCCACATCCTCGTTGGTCGACGTCTTGCAACGGGCGACCGTCACGTGCGGAATGTATTTGCGCCTTTCGGCCGGCAGATGCAGCCGCTGGAGGATCCGCTCCTGTTCCGCCTGCAGCTCGGCGAGCTGCGTGGTCGGCTCGACCCGGGCCCACACGGCATGCGGCTTGCCGTTGCCGAACGACCCGAGGCCGGTCAGCCGGACCTCCACCGGATCGCGGCGGATGCGATCGAGCCCCGCCACGACTTCGTCGGCGGTACGGTCATCGATATCGCCGATGAAGCGCAAGGTGATGTGGTAATTTTCCGGATCGACCCAGCGGGCGCCCCGAAGGCCTCCCCGGAGCATCGAAAGCATGAGTGCCGTCTGAGACGGAATCTCAAGGCCTGTAAATAGGCGCGGCATGGGTTTTCCCTCCGCTGTCGCTGATAAAACCCATGAGGAATCAACTTCATGAAATTCGCAAGACAAAAATATAAGTTTTTGAGATTGCGTGTCATTTCCATGTGAAGAAATGCAAAAATGCCGAACCGGTCAACCCCCGGTCCGGCATTCCCGTGCCGTTTGATTCTCCCGCGAAACTGCCTAGGCGTCAGTCCCGATCCGGTTCCGATGTCTTTCCTCACGGAGCCGGGTTGCCGAACTCCTGATGCAGGGCGTCGATCTTTTCCAGGACGTCGTCGCCCAGCTTCAGATCCGCGGCGGTAATATCCGTCTCGAGCTGGTCCATCTTCGTGGCTCCGAGGATCACCGAGGTCATGAAACCGCGCGACATGGCAAAGGCGATCGCCATCTGCGACGGGTCGAGCCCGGCATCCGCCGCCAGATCCAGATAGGCATCGACCGCTTCGATCGCGCGCGGGTGTTCATACCGCTGGAGCCGGTCGAACAGGGTCTTGCGGGCACCTGCCGGCAGCGCGCCATTCCGGTATTTGCCGGTGAGGTAACCCTGCGCCAGCGCGGAATAACCCAGAAGGCCGACATCCTCCCGGCGGGCAACTTCCGCGAGGTTGGTCTCGAACGTCCGGTTCACGAGGGAATAGGCGTTCTGGATCGAGACGATCCGGGGCAGACCGTAACGCTCGGCGGCCGCGATGAAACGCATGACACCCCAGGAACTTTCATTGGAAAGCCCGATATAGCGGACCTTGCCCGCCTTCACGACATCGGCCAGGACTTCCAGAATAGAGTCGATACTGTTCTCGTCGGGAGCCGGCTCCACGTCGCGCCAGCGGGTCGGGTTCGAGCCGAACCCTGTGGTGTGCCGGTCCGGCCAGTGGAGCTGGTAGAGGTCGATATAGTCCGTCTGAAGGTTTTTCAGGCTGCGGTCGACTGCGAATTCGATCTGCGGACGGGTGAGGCGGCCCAGTTCGCCGTTTTCCCGGAACCAGTCCATTTCGGTACGGCCGACGGCCTTGGTCGCCATGATCACCTTGTCGCGATTGCCGGTTTTCTTGAACCAGGACCCGATGATGCGTTCGGTCCGCCCTTGCGTCTCGCGGCTGGGAGGGATCGGATAAAGCTCGGCTGCGTCGAAAAAATTGATCCCTTTTTCAAGGGCATAATCCATTTGAGCGTGGCCTTCGGCTTCCGAATTCTGCTCGCCGAAGGTCATGGTTCCAAGACAAAGAGCGCTTACCTGCACATCGGTGCGGCCAAGACGGCGTTGTTCCATCAGGCTTTCCTTTTGTTTTCGAAATAGGGCACCCCGGAAGCGGCGGGATACGGGCGTAAAGACCCCGGACCTGCGCTTCCACCCTCAAGAAGACTGGGCTTTGGCCAAAAGTTCTTCCACTTTCAGCAAAATGTTTTCGACAATGACAGCGACCCCATTTGCATTGGGGTGCATGCCGTCAGAAAGATTGAGATTCGGATTAAGAGCCACCCCTTCCAGGAAGAAAGGATAAAGCAGCGCGTCGTGGGTAATTGCAACCTCTTGATAGATCGGATCGAACACATTGGCATAATCCGGTCCGAGATTGCGGGGGGCGATCATGCCGGCGAGCAGCACCTCGATGCCGCGCGACCGAAGGCGCCGGGTGATTTCCTCTATGTTCTTGTAGGTGATCTCGGGGGAGATGCCCCGGAGCGCATCGTTGGCGCCGAGTTCGACGATCACCGCGTCAACGTCGTCCCCGACCGACCAGTCCAGCCGCGCAAGGCCTCCGGTCGAGGTATCGCCCGAGACGCCCGCATTGACGACTTCCACCGAATATCCGCGCTCGGTGAGGATCCTTTGCAATTGAGCGGGAAAGGCATCTTCCGGATCGAGCTGATATCCTGCCGACAGACTGTCGCCCAGAACGACGAGCTTCTGATCCGCGGACTGTGCAGCGGCTGGCAGGAGGCAGATGGCAAGAACGCCTAGAAGGGCAAGAAACCGGCTCACGCTATCACTCTTTCAGGACTGGAAGACGCGTCACATCAGGCCCATATGGTCGCAAAGCGTCCCATTGTCGAGGGCTTGCGTCCGTCAGGAAGATAATCGCATGTCCGTTATAAAGGCCTGATAATGACAAATTCGCCAGCGATTGCCTTGAAAAATGTCCATCTGACCCTCGGAGACGGAGCAGGCCGGGTGCATATCCTCAAAGGCATCGATCTGGAGATCGAAAAAGGCACCTCCGTCGGCCTTGTCGGTCCGTCCGGCTCGGGCAAATCCACGCTGCTCATGGTCATGGCGGGCCTTGAACGCGCCGACGAGGGCAGCGTTCAAGTGGCCGGGTCCGAGCTCGGTCCGCTTTCGGAGGACAGGCTGGCTCAATTCAGAGGCCGCAATGTCGGCATTATCTTCCAGTCCTTTCATCTCGTCCCTAACATGACCGCACTGGAAAACGTCGCCGTGCCGCTGGAACTTTCCGGCGATCCCTCCGCCTTCGACAAGGCCAAAGCCGAACTCGCCGCCGTTGGCCTCGGCAACCGGCTGCATCACTATCCGGCACAGATGTCGGGCGGCGAGCAGCAGCGCGTCGCGGTCGCCCGCGCGCTTGTCGTGGAACCGGAAATCCTGATCGCCGACGAGCCGACCGGCAACCTGGACGAAACGACGGGCGGGCAGATCGTCGACCTGATGTTCTCCGCCCAGCGCGTGCGCAGCACGACCCTGGTTCTGGTGACCCACGACCCGATTCTCGCAGCGAAATGCGACCGCATGATCCGCGTCCGCTCCGGCGAAATCGAGGAGGCCGGCGCCACCTTGGCAACCGGGTCGGAAAAAGAGGTCTCCGCATGATTGGCTTCGTTTCCGGCCATGCGCGGCCCAGCAACCAGACCTTCAGGCTGGCCGCCCGCTTTGCCCTCCGGGAACTGCGCGGCGGGCTCAAGGGATTTTACATCTTCATTGCCTGCATCGCGCTCGGCGTCGCCGCGATTGCCGGCGTCACCTCGGTGTCCCGCGCTCTCACCGAAGGGATCTCCCGGGAAGGCCAGGCCATCCTGGGCGGGGACCTCGACTTCTCGCTGATCCACAGGCAGGCGGATCCGGACCGGATCGATTTCCTGAACGGGCTCGGCACGGTGTCGCGGGTGGCGACCCTACGCGCCATGTCCCGCAAGGCCGACAGCAGCGATCAGGCGCTGGTCGAACTGAAAGCAGTCGACGAGGCCTATCCGCTTTACGGTTCTTTCGATCTTGCCTCCGGCGGACCGTTGACGGATGCCCTGGCAAAACAGGACGGTATCTGGGGCGCCGTGGCGGATCCGGAGCTGCTGGCGCGCCTGGACGTGTCCGTCGGCGATACCCTGGCCCTCGGTCGCACCACCGTACGCGTCGCCGATGTTATCCGGACCGAACCGGATAAACTGTCCGGCGGCATGGAATTCGGTCCGCGGCTGATGATCTCCGACGCGGCCGTCGCCGATACCGGCCTGGTTCAGCCCGGCAGCCTGGTGCGCTGGCACTACCGGGTGCGCATGACCCCCGCCCCCGGTATCGACGCCATGGAAAGGGTCGTCGAGGATGCCAAGAGCGCGGAACCGGACGCGGGCTGGCGGATCCGCTCCCGCGCCAACGCCTCGCCGGGCCTGCAGCGCAGCATCGACCGCTTCGCCCAGTTTTTGACCCTGGTCGGCCTGACGGCCCTGGTCGTCGGCGGTGTCGGTGTCGCCAACGCCATCCGTGCCTATCTGGAAACCAAGCGCGAAGTCATCGCCAGCTTCAAATGCCTCGGCTCAACCGGCGGTTTCGTCTTCCAGATCTATCTGGTGCAGATGTTGATCCTTGCCCTGATCGGCATCGCCATAGGGCTGGTGATCGGCGCGCTGATCCCCTTCGCGGCAGGCGCCGCCCTCGCCGGCGTTCTGCCAGTGGAGCTGGCGGCGAGCATTTATCCGGCGGAACTGGGTCTCGGCCTCGTCTATGGCCTCCTGACGGCGCTTGCCTTCGCGCTCTGGCCGCTCGGACGGGCCCATGACGTTCCGCCAACCGCCCTCTTCCGCGACATCGTCACGGGCGGATCGAAATTCCCGCGCAAGCGGTACCTCGCGGCCACCCTCGTTACCGTGCTCGCCCTTGCCGCCATCGCCGTGCTGCTCTCCCACGACAAGCGCATGGCGGGGATCTATATCGCAGCCTCCGCCGGGGCGTTTGTCCTGCTGGTCGCCGTTGCCCGGCTGATCATGTTCGCCGCCAGGCACCTGCCGTCCGTCCGCTCCACCGAACTCCGGCTCGCCATCGCCAACATCCACCGGCCCGGAGCGTTGACACCTTCCGTGGTGCTTTCCCTCGGCCTCGGCCTGTCGCTCCTGGTGGCGCTCGCGCTGATCGACGGCAACCTGCGCCGCGAACTGACGGCGACCATCGCCGGCAAGGCGCCGAGTTTCTTCTTCATCGACATTCAAAGCCACGAACGCGATGCCTTCGAAGCCCTGCTGAAGCAGGAGGCCCCTGTGGCGAAGGTGCAGAGTGTGCCCATGCTGCGCGGCCGCATCGTCAGCCTGAACGGCATCAAGGCGGAAGATTTCCAACCGGCGAAGGAAGGCTCCGGCTGGGTGCTGCGCGGCGACCGGGGCATCACCTATGAGGCGAAGGTGCCGGAAAACTCAAAGCTGGCGGAAGGCGACTGGTGGCCGGAAGACTATTCCGGAGTGCCGCTGGTTTCCTTCGACGCGGAAGCCGCGTCGGACCTGGGGCTGAAGATCGGCGACAAGATCACCGTCAACGTGCTCGGCCGCGAGCTGACGGCGGAAATCGCCAATTTCCGCAGCGTGGAATGGCAATCGCTCGCCATCAATTTCGTCATGGTGTTTTCCCCGAACACCTTTGCCGGCGCCCCGCATGCCTTTCTGATGACGCTCGGATGGGAGGACGACGTTCCGGAGGAAACGGAGCTGGCGCTTTTGAAGACCGTCTCCAATGGCTTTCCCACGGTGACTTCCGTCCGGGTCAAGGATGCGATCAACCAGGTGAACGATCTCGTGGCGCAACTCGCCTGGGCCATCCGGGGGGCAAGCTCGATCACCCTGATCGCCAGCGTGCTGGTGCTTGCCGGTGCGCTCGCAGCCGGCCACCGCAGCCGGATCTACGATGCGGTGATCCTGAAGACACTGGGGGCGACAAGAACCCGGCTGATCGTCGCCTATGGCCTGGAATACGCCATTCTGGGACTTGCGACCGCCGTCTTCGCGCTGATCGCCGGCGGCCTTGCCGCCTGGTACGTGATCACGCAGATCATGGAAGGCTCGTTCGTTCTGATGCCCGTCACCGCAGCCGGCGCGGCCTTCGTTGCTCTCGTCCTGACGGTTGGCTTCGGCCTGATCGGCACCTGGCGGATTCTCGGCGAAAAACCGGCTCCGGTTCTTCGAAATCTCTGAGGAAGGTATTGCTGCCCGAAACGCCGCATCGGTAACGCAAATTTCCGAAAGCCGCAGGGGAAACTTCAGCCCCGCACAGCTTGCGCATGCCCCTATTCTTGGCTATCCGAAATGGATCGGAGACAGGTTACCAAGGGGTGGAGCCGATGTTTGGATTTACCAATAGATTTATTTTGCGGAATTTTGCCAAGGCGGCAGCTGTTGCCGCTACGGCAATTATCTCGATTGCTTCTGCCGCACATGCCGAAAGCCCGTTTCACACCGGCGTCTGGCAGATGAACACGCCTGAGGGCCCGAAAGGCCTGGTCGTCAGCGATTGGCTGGTGTTCGAGGACGGCCTGCCCAAGCGCTGGCTCTACCGCCGTGCGGGCACCAACGATCAGAACCAGTTCGACTTCTTCACCCGTACCATGGGGGACAGCGGCTACACGCCGGTCGGCATCCGGGTCTATCGCACGGGCGACAACTCGATGAAATACACGCTCGCGCCGAAGGGGCAGGACCCGATCGAAGTCACGGCGGAGCGCCTCTCGATCCCCGACTTCGAGAATTCCTGCCTGTCGGTGGAGAAAAAGGGCAAGCGCTTCTACGGAAACTGGAACGGCACCGCCGGGTCCAAGCTGAAAAAGCTCAAGGTTGCGAAGACCAGCCTGACCGTCGACGGAAAGTCCCGCAAGGTGTCGATCGAAGAGGTTCGCGTCGGCCGCATGGGCATCATGGAAGACGGCAAGCCGCTTGCGTTCCTGACCGATGCCGGCGGCGACTATGCCGTTCTGCAGTGGTTCAAGCCCGGCGTAACGGTCGAGCAGATGCGCAACAAGGAAACCGAAATCCTGGATTTCGAGGCGGAGGAAATCGTCCGCAATCCGGGTGGCACCTGCGACGGTCAGATCGCCTCCCGCCTGAAAGCGATGAAGTAAGCCCCCCGCCGGGGGGCATCAATCCGGCCCGGAAAGGCCAAGTTTCTTAAACATATCGGCAATTCTTGCAGGATAGCGCGCCAAGATAACGAAATTTTCAGAATTCAGCGCTTGTGCTAAGCTCCGCATTTTCCCATATGTTGAGGGAGTTGTGTTGCATGTGACTTCACATGCGCATTCGTTCTAAAAAGGGGATCACTACGACCATGTCGACCTTTGACCGTCAATCTCAAGGCACCTACTCGGTTGCCGGCACACGCGCCGAGGCCGGCATCGATCAGGGCCTGCGCTCCTACATGCTGGGCGTCTACAACTACATGACCATCGGCCTCGCGCTGACCGGCTTCTTGGCAGTGCTGACCGCAATGCTGGCAACGACCACCGATCAGAGCGCTGCCGTCGCCAGCCTCGGCAACGGCCGCATGCTGACGCAGCTCGGCGTCGCCATCTACGGCAGCCCGCTGAAATGGGTTGTCATGCTGGCTCCGCTCGGAATGGTGATGTGGCTGTCCTTCCGGATCCAGTCCATGAGCGCCTCTTCCGCACGGACGCTCTTCCTCGTCTATTCGGCCGTGATGGGCATCTCCCTGTCGTCGATCTTCCTGGTCTACACGCCGGGTTCGATCGCACAGGTCTTCTTCATCACCGCAGCGGCATTCGGTGCGCTCAGCCTCTACGGCTACACCACGAAGACCGACCTGTCGGCGATGGGCAAGTTCATGTTCATGGGCCTGATCGGCATCATCATCGCGATGATCGTCAACTGGTTCCTGCAGTCTCCGGCCCTGCAATACGCCATCTCCGTGATCGGCGTCCTGGTGTTCGCCGGCCTGACCGCCTACGACACCCAGCAGATCAAGGAAATGTACTACGAGGGCGACAGCGGCGAAGTCGCCACCAAGAAGTCTGTCATGGGCGCCCTGCGTCTCTATCTCGACTTCATCAACATGTTCCTGTTCCTGCTGCAGCTGTTCGGCAACCGCAACTAAGCCGGAACACACGGTCCAAACGGAAAAGCCCGGCTCTGCCGGGCTTTTTTGTTGCCTGCCTGAAATGGCTCCCGGTTCCTCGATCCAAGCAGGTTGGATCCGGCTCGGAGCATGGCGCTTGCACGTGCCCCCGACACTCCGCATCACTGCGAAGCCGGCGAACCGACTATTTTGACACTGTCCAAGCCGCCACGCACGATGAGCGCCTCGCCGTCCCGCAAAGTGCGATACGGGATATTCGCGCGCTCGTAGTAGTCGATTTCCTTCTCCACGGCGGCGGATTCGGAATGGTCCGATCGGTAGTGAACGACAACCGAGAACGGCAGAATGCCGAGCCCGGTCCATTCAACCTCCGCCGGATAGCCATCCGGAACATCGTGGGGATCGTCCACGGCCTCCAGCCCGCGCAGACTGTGCGACAGGATCACCGCGGCGGCGCTAAAGCCCGCATAGACGATTTCGTCCCGGTTCAGGAAATCGGCGACCACCTCATCCATGCCGCTGAGCTTCATGGCCCGGCGAAGGAGAAAGGCGTTGCCACCGTTGATCCAGACCATGTCGACTTCACACAGGGCGTCCGAAAGCCGGTCGGGCGCCCCGAAAAAATCTCTGAGATCCAGATCGCGGACGTTGAGCCCGAGCGCTTCGAGTTTCAAGGACTGAGCCAACCGCCATTTCTCGCGCGCCGCCGAACGATTGTCGAGCGCGTTCATGATCAGCGCGACCCGCCCTTCTGGCGCGAGTTCAGCAAGACAGGATGAGGCATTCCCGAGATCGAAAGAGGAAAGATACAGCCGCATCGCCCGCCCAAAGCACTTGAAACCGCTTTACAGGATCACGCGTCGACGACGCGCAGGTGCTTCTTCTTTTCCAGAACCCGGAGGACCTGCGCCAGGTCGTGTCCGCGCTTCAGGATCATGCCGCCCGTGGCGACCACCGAATAGGCTCCCTGGCGCCGAGCGAGCTTCGGATCCTTTTCGATCCGGTAGAGCGGCATTTCGGAAGACCGCCGGAACACGGAGAACACGGCCCGGTCTTTCAAAAGATCGATGGCGTAGTCCCGCCACTCGCCATCCGCGACCATTCGGCCGTAAAGCCTCAGGATGGTGTCGAGTTCGCGCCGGTTGAAAGAGACGACGGGTTTTGAAGGGGGAGCCGGTTGGTTTTGCGGCAGCGGACTTGCGCCCGTGCCTTGATGAAACGCGCTGTCATCGGCTTCGCTCATTCCGCCTCCATTCCGTTTGCGGTTTCGCTTTGGCCAGGGCCTCCCGGCCAGGAAGTCACTCCTGTCACCTGCCTGTCATGATGCGTCGCCTTTTGCTTCAATAGCAAGTCCGCAAATCCAGAAAGGGTCTCCGCCGTCCAAATCTCGGCAATTTTGACAGTTACTTTCCCGGGGAGAACGAGAAAAAGCGACGTAACGGCACTTTGCCCAGAAAGAATGCGCAAATTTCCATGATTTTGCCGCATTCCAGCCCTTGGCGAGCCATTTTAACCACCCATATTAAAGTCATACCCTGATGGGTATGGCCAGTAGGGACCGCGGAATGCATTAGCCCCCCAGCCCCCCGAGGTTTTTTACCGGCCATCCAGATTTAACGAGTCAAACATCAGGGCAACTGAAGGGCCGGCTATATGCCGGCCCTTTTCATTTATTGCGGTGACCTTACCCTTCTCAAGCCTCGTCTGCTGGACCGGTCACAGGCTTTCCGGCCGCTCCAGAAAATCCTCCAGAAACGCGAGAAATCTCGGATCTGTGCCGTGCGCCACATTCACGCGCATCGCCGCGCGACGGGGCCGCTTGCGGTCCGGATAGAAGACGGAGCCCGGCGAGATGAAGATGCTCCGGCTGCTCGCCGCGGCACACAGGTCCTCCTCGTCGACATGCTCGGGAAACTCGGTCCAGAGATAAAAGCCTGGAATGGCGCTCTCCATAACGGAAAGCCCGAGCGCTTCCATCTTGCCGAAACACGCCTTGTAGGCTTCCTCGACCCGTCCCCTGAGCCGCCGGAGATGGCGCAGGTAATGGCCCGCCTGGATGAGGTTGAAAACGAACCGTTCCACATGTTCGGAGGAATTCACCAGCGTAACCATCTTGATATCGGCGAGCCGGCGGACGATCTCCGGGTTTCCTGCCACATAGCCGCATCTGAGGCTCGCCGACAGGGTCTTGGAGAAGGTGCCGAGATAAAGCACGCGGTTCAACTGGTCGAGCGCGGCAAGCCGCGGCAGCGTCGCCGGCAGAATATCGGCGAGCGCGTCGTTCTCCACGAGAAGAAAGCCCCAGCGCTCGGCAAGCTGCATGAGCCCGAAGGAGCGCGAAGGCGACAGGGACCCGCCGGTCGGATTGTGGCCGTGCGACTGGGTGACGAACATCTTCGGCCGGTGTACGGCGAGTTTCGCCGTCAGGTCTTCCAGATCCGGCCCGTCCCGGTCCCGGCGGATGCCGACGATCTCCACCTTGGCGAAGGTCAGCTTGGAAAACAACGGATAGTATCCCGGTTCGTCGACGAAGACGGTGTCGCCCGGCTCGGTCAGGTGGCGGATGATCAGGTCCAGTCCGTGATTGACGCCATGGGTCAGGAGCAGACCTTCCGGCTCCACCGGGATCGAGCGCTCGAGAAGCTGAACCCTCAGCCGGTCGCGCAGCGGACCGTAGCCCCAGGAACTGCCGTAGCCGAATTGAATGGCATCCGGATAAGGCGCCTTGGCATTGGCGAAATGCCGCCTGAGTTCCGAGCCTTCCATCCAGAAGGGCGGCGGACGGCCGTCGCCCGGCCGCACCTCGTAATGCTTTTCAAGCTGTTCCCGCAACAGGGACACACCGTCGACGGCGGCCGCCACATGAGGCGCCGGGGCCGAAGGAGCCGGCATCCGGATCTGCGACATGTAATAACCGGACCCGGCGCGCGCCTCCAGAAGCCCCCGGGCAACCAGACGGTCGTAGGCCTCTGCCATGGTGTTTTTCGACACGCCGTTCTCGCGCGCCGCCTGCCGGATGGACGGCAGGCGCTCGAAGGTCTTGTAGGCGCCTGCGTCCAGCATCAGGGCGACCTTTTCCACGATCTGGTCGACACGCGACAGACGCCGGGTACCTTCAGCCATCCAGATTGTGCCTCCAAATTGACTGGGACAGTGACCCGGTTTTTCCCGTCAACCGTCCCTTGATTGTCCCAATATTTTTTATGACAGTTTGCATCATTAAACCAGAAAGCGACAGCTTCCTAGGGAGGAAAACAATGACCAAAGTGAATAGACGCGGACTTCTCGCGGGGGCCGCCTTCGGGGGCGCAGCACTCGCCGCACCGGTTGCCGCACGGGCCCAGGAAGCCGTCGAATGGCGCATGCAGGCGCTCTGGGATGCCGGCACCACGCCGTATGAATATGAAAAGAAATTCGTCGAACGCGTCAGCGAACTGACCGGCGGCGAGTTCACCATCAAGCTCTTCTCCGCCGGACAGCTCGTTCCGGCCAACCAGGCCTTCGATGCCGTGCGCGCCGGCGCCTTCGAGATGATGAAGACCTTCGACGGCTACGAAGCCGGCAAGATCCCGGCCTTTGCCTTCACCTCGACCATTCCCTTCGGTTTCCCGGAATCCGATCAGTACGAGGCCTGGTTCTACGAGCTCGGCGGCCTCGACCTGGCCCGTGAAGCCTATGCCAAGGCCGGCCTTTTCTACATCGCGCCGACCGTTTACGGCGAAGAACCGATCCACTCCACCGTGAAGATGGAAAGCATCGCCGACATGGCCGGCAAGAAGGGCCGTTTCGTCGGCCTCGCATCTGCCGTCATGGCCGATCAGGGTGTCGCGGTCACGCCGCTGGCAACCGCTGAAGTCTACACGGCGCTGGAAAAGGGCCTCATCGATTTCGCCGACCGCGGCGACCTGACGGCCAATTACGAGGCCGGTCTCGCCGAAGTGGCCAAGTACATCATCCTGCCGGGCGTCCATCAGCCGACCACCGCCACAAGCTACGTCGCCAACAAGGCTGCCTATGACGCGCTGCCCGAAAGCTACAAGGCGGCACTCGCCGTCGCGGCGCGCGAGATTTCCGGTGCGCTGCGCCAACACATTCTGACGCAGAACGTCGATGTCCTGAAAAAGTATCAGGAAAAAGGCGTCGAGGTGATCCACCTCGACGAAGCGGACATCGCCAGCAACCGTTCCAAGGCCGTCGAATCCTGGAAGAAAGCGACCAAGGACGACGACCTGGCCAACCGTGTGCTGAACAGTCAGATTGACTTCATGACGGCTCTGGGGCTGCTTTAGGCCCTTCCTCCCGCCGGACGGCGGACCGCCGCGACAGCAGGGTCCGCCGTCCGGAAGCCTCGTATCTTGCGTCCGCAGCCTCATGAAACCGATCTGTTCCTTCATCACCGCCGTCAATCGGCTGCTTTTCCTCATAGCCGCCGCCCTGATCTTCGCCGTCGTGCCGATGCTGCTCTATGAGGTCGTGGCCCGCTACATGTTCAATGCTCCGACCGTCTGGGCGATGGAAGCGAGCACTCTGGTCTTCGGCCCGCATTTCATGCTCGCAGGCCCCTATCTCCTGCATCTCAAAGGCCATGTCGCCGTCGACATCCTGAGCGAAAAACTCGACGGGCGGATGAAAACCGCATCCGAAGTCTTCACCTATGCCGTCGTCGCGGTGTTCGCCGGCGTGTTCGCCGTCGTCAGCTGGCCCCTGGCCGTAAACGCCTACGGCATGAGCGAAACCAGTTTTTCCGCCTGGAACCCGCCGATCTGGTGGCTGAAATTCATCGTGCCCCTGGCTTTCGCCATGCTGTTCGCCCAAGCGATCGCCGAAACGATCCGCACGCTGTTTCTCTCCGGAGACCGGATCGGAGCGCAGGCATGAGTTCCGAACTCGTTCTGGTGGTGATGTTCGCAAGCCTGGTCGGCTTGTTGCTGACCGGCGTCCCGCTCGCCTTCACCCTCGGCTCCCTCGCCCTGGTGTTCACGCTCTGGCTCTGGGGTCCGGCGGCCCTGTCGGTCACCGTTCTCAACCTCTATGCCACCATGACTTCGGAATCGCTGCTGGCGATCCCGCTCTACGTCATGATGGCCAGCACGCTGCAGCGATCCGGCGTGATCGAAAGCCTCTACCGCGCCATGGAGCTGTGGTCGCGCCGCCTCCCGGGCGGACTGGCGGTCGGCACCATCGTGATCTGCACCATCATCGCCGCCATGACGGGGATCGTCGGAGCCGCCGTGGCCGCCATGGGCATGCTGGCGCTGCCGTCGATGCTCAAGCGCAAATACAGCCCGGAACTCGCCATCGGCACGATCTGCGCCGGCGGCACACTCGGCATTCTCATTCCGCCCTCGGTGATCACCATCGTCTACGCGGTCACCGCCCAGGCCTCCATCGGCCAGATGTTCATTGCCGGCGTGATGCCCGGCCTGCTGCTCGCCTCGCTCTATATCGGCTATATCGTCCTGCGCTCCGCGCTCGATCCCACCGTTGCGCCGCGCCCGGACGACGGCGAAGCGGCGAGCTGGAGCGAGCGCATTGCCTCGCTGAAATCCCTCGTGCTGCCGCTCCTGATCATCGTCGGCGTGCTCGGCACGATCTACATGGGCATCGCCACGCCGACGGAAGCGGCTGCGGTCGGCGTGTTCCTGGCCTTCGTCTCGGCCCTGATCGAACGCCGTCTCGGCCGGGAGCTGATCTCCGGCGTCGCCATGGACGTGGTCAAGGTGACCACCATGATCCTCTGGATCACCATCGGCGCGCGCGCCTTCGTGGCGATCTTCACCGGAACCGGCGGAGCCGACTTCCTGCTGTCCTTCATCCAGAACCTGGACGCCAACCGCTGGGTCGTGCTGGCCGTGATGCTCGGGATCCTGTTTCTCCTCGGCATGTTCCTGGACGAGATCGGCATCATCCTGCTCTGCGTGCCGGTCTTCCTGCCCGTGATCGATTTCCTCGGCTTCGACAAGCTCTGGTTCGGCATCCTCTTCCTGGTGTCCGCCCAGATGGCCTATATCTCGCCGCCCTTCGGCTACACGCTTTTCTACATGAAGGGCGTTCTGCCGGCCGGGATCGGCATGGGGACCGTCTACCGCGCGATCGTGCCCTTCATCCTTCTCCAGGCGCTCGGCATCGTCATCTGCGCGCTGTTCCCGGAGCTGGTGCTCTGGCTTCCCAATTCCATGATCAACTAACATCCAGGACATCCGATGAGCGACCTCACCTCGTCCCGAATTGAAGGCTTCCACAAGATGGCTCCGGATGCCCGGCTCCAGGCCGTGGCGCGCCAGGCGAACCTCGACAACGAGGCGGTTGCGAGCCTTGCGGACGCGGCCTCCGGCCAAATCGAGCTGGCGGACCGGCTCGTCGAGAACGCCATCACCAGCATGGCGATCCCGGTCGGCATCGCGACCAACATGACCGTGGACGGCCGCGACGTGCTGGTTCCGATGGCCACGGAAGAATCCTCCGTCATCGCCGCCGTCTGCAACTCCGCCAAGCGCTGCCGGTCGACGGGCGGCTTCAGGACCTCCACCAGCGGTCCCGTCATGGCCGCGCAGATCCAGCTTCTCGGCGCCAGCGATCCGGAAAACGTCCGCCTGAAGGTTCTGGAGCGTTTCGGCGAGATCAAGGAAATCTGCGACGCGACCGACCCGCTTCTCCTGAAATTCGGAGGCGGCTTCCAGGACCTGGACATAAGGGTGATTGAAAGCGCCGAGGGCCCGATGACCGTGGTGCACATCATCGTCGACACCCGCGACGCGATGGGGGCGAATGCCGTCAACAGCATGGTAGAGGCCCTGGCGCCGAAGCTGGAGGAATGGACCGGCACGCGCAGCCTGCTGCGCATCCTGACCAACCTCGCCGACCGCCGCGTGGCGCGCGTGCGGGCCGTCTGGCCGGTCGAGGAGATCGGCGGCGAACAGGTGCGCGACGACATGCTGTCGGCCTATTATTTCGCCGACGCCGACCCCTACCGGGCCGCCACCCACAACAAGGGCATCATGAACGGCATCAGCGCGGTGGTCCTGGCGACCGGCAACGACACCCGCGCCATCGAGGCGGGCGCCCACGCCTATGCGGCCAGGGACGGCTGGTACCGCTCCATGACCCGCTGGGAGAAGGACGGCGACGGCAATCTCGTCGGCATTCTGGAAATGCCGATGGCCGTCGGCCTGATCGGCGGCGCCACGAAAATCCATCCGACCGCCCAGGCCAACCTGAAGATCCTCGGCGTCAAGACCGCCGACGAACTGGCCCGGATCATCGTGTCCGTGGGACTCGCCCAGAATTTCGGCGCCATGCGGGCACTGGCAACGACCGGCATCCAGAAGGGCCACATGGCGCTCCATGCCCAGAATGTCGCGCTCATGGTCGGCGCCGTCGGCGAGGAAATCGACAAGGTGGCGAGCGAACTGAAAGCCCTCGGCAAGGTCCGCCAGGACATCGCGGAAGACATTCTCGCGCGCCTGCGCAGCGGCGACTGAAGCCGCGCGCAGCTTGCCTCGGTAATAATGCGGAGGCGCGACATACCTGCCGCATGACTTTTCTTCCAGATCAACGGGCGTTCAATCGGAACCGATTGAACGTTCAAAAGTTGATCGATCCTAAAGTGTTCGAGCATCTTGCCTGCGTTCACCTGAACGCAGGATACTCCAGGTGAAAGTCAAACGGCTGTTTTTTCGCATCCTGCGGTGCGATTGCCTCTTTCCCAATCGCGCGCTTGTTGTATCCTTTTTGACAGGATGACAACGGACCTGATCGATCTCCGCGCGGCCCGGACCGCGGATTGCGAAGCCCTTGCCGGTATTCACAGCGAAGCCTGGCTCGGAGCCTACCGGGGCGTTTTGCATGGCGTCGACCTGCAGAAGATGATCTCCCGCAGGGGGTCGAGCTGGTGGCGCGGCGCGCTGTCCCGCGGCGTCGAGATCAAGATCCTCAGCATCGCCGATATTCCCGCCGGATACGCGACCTACGGCCCCTGCCGCCTCCGCGGCACCGGCATGGGCGGCGAGATCTACGAGCTTTACCTGAAACCCGAATACCAGGGCCTCGGCTTCGGCAAGATGCTGTTCGACCATGTCCGAGAAACGCTGGCAGCGAAAAACCTCTCCGGCCTCGCGATCCAGGTGCTCAGCGACAATCAGCCCGCCCGGGCCTTCTACAAGGCCGTCGGCGGCAAGCTGGCCGCAAAGTCCTGGTACCGCCTCGGCGGCAAACGGATGGAGCTGTCCATCTACGCCTGGCCCGAAACAGGGTCCTGAGAAGAAGCCCTGACGGACTCGGTGGACCCCGGCGCTGACAGATTTCACTAATTCAGGATGCCCGGATTGCCGATGACGACCGGTGGATTGGCGCAATCGAAGGTACCGGCCATCGAGTCCGCCGCCTGACGGGCGAGAACGTTGGCGTCCTTGTTGGCCTGGGCGTCGACCATGGCGATCTGGCAGGTTCCGCCGCCCGGCCTCAGCTGGGTGACGACCAGCACGCTGCCGTCGCTCGCGCCGTCATCGAGGCTCGGGAACCACCGGAGAATGGTTGCGAAGGGCACGCCGTCGCGCAGCCGCCATTCGAGCGTTTCGTTGATGGTGTTGAAACGTGGCAAGGTCTGACCCGCGGCCGGTTCCTCCGCCGCCGCCGGTCCGAAGGAGACGAACATGCGCAGGTCCCCTTCCGCCACATAGACGGGCTGGCCCTTGTAGCCGGCGCATTGCCAGGCGCCGCCGAACGTACCTTCTTCCGTGTCGGGCCCTTGAAGCAAGGTGCATTTTTCGAGCTGGATTTTGGTATAATCGCTGGCAATGCCCGCCGCGCCGGCTTCCGGCGCCAGCGGGAAAGCGGCAACCAGGAAACCGAGACCACAGGATCTCACACTACGAAAGTCGAACAGCTTCATCTGCACTCCTCCGGAAGCTCTCGCCAAGAGCAATCCTCGTTCAAGTGAACCCGGACAATAGGCTCTAAGGTTTTAAGATCGATGAACTTTCGGACGTCCGCTCCAATTCGGGCAGACCTCCGCTGACCTTACGGAACTGAGGCACAGTCACCATTTGGGTGCAATGCAAAAATTAAAGACTTGAACTTCTCCGGCGGGATTGCGATAGACGCTGCAGCGATCAACAGGAGTTTGCAATGCGTATTGACGCTGTACCGATTGGCAAGAACCCGCCGGAAGACATCAACGTCATCATCGAGGTGTCCGTTGGCGGCGAACCGATCAAATACGAAATGGATAAGGAAGCCGGCGCAATGTATGTCGACCGCTTCCTCTATACCCCGATGCGCTACCCGGGCAATTACGGTTTCGTTCCGCACACCCTGTGCGGCGACGGCGACCCGATCGACGTGGTGGTGGTCAACCAGCGTCCGATCGTGCCGGGCGCGATCATGAACTGCCGCCCGATCGGCGTGCTCCTGATGGAAGACGAGTCCGGCCAGGACGAGAAGATCATCGCCGTGCCGACCCACAAGCTGACCAAGCGCTACGACAACATCAACGACATTTCCGACCTGCCGGAAATCACCATGGCCCAGGTCAAGCACTTCTTCGAGCACTACAAGGATCTGGAACCCGGCAAATGGGTGAAGGTCACCGGTGTGGAGGGGGCCCAGGCGGCGAAGCGTCTGATTTCCGAGTCAATCGACCGCGCGCAGAAGGAAGCGGCGGAGTAAACCGCGCCTCCTAACAAAATCCTATTCGGGGCCGCGATCCGCCGCGGCCTCGATGCGTTCCATATCCTGATCCGACAGGCCAAAATGGTGGCCGATCTCATGGATCAGCACATGGGCGACCACATCACCCAGCGTTTCGTCCATGGCGGCCCAGTAATCCAGGATCGGCCGCCTGAACAGCCAGATCCGGTTGGGCATCTGGCCGGTCAGGATCGCATCGCCCCCTTCGGCCAGGCCGTTTCCCTCAAACAGTCCGAGAAGCTCGTGCGGATCGTCGATGGACAGCGCATCGAGCACTTCGTCAGGCGCGTATTCCGCCAGGCTGATTTGCAGATGCCCGCAGCGCAGCAGCAGGTCGTCGGGCAAGCCGGCCAGCGTTTCGCTGGCCATGGCTTCGAAATCGGCAAGGTCGGGAGCTCTGAGTTCCGACCAGTCACTCCGGCTGACCGGATGGATCGACGCCATACTCTTTCCTTTGGCCGCCCTTTGGCAGTTCGTGTTCGTCCTTAACGGCCTAACACGTAAGTGACGAAAAGATAAACCGCCAGCCCTATCGCGAAAACGAGACCGAGGCTCCGTCCGATCCGGGTGCCCCAGACCTCGATCCGGTCGTCCTCGTCCTTGTCGGCTGCGCTCATGTGGTCCTTGGCCCGCTCCGCCATGCGGACGAACGAGGACCCGACAATGGTCTCGCTATCGGCCTGAACCCGGTCGAGCGTCCTTAGCGCCTCTTCGCGCTGTTTCTCTTTCGGGTGCCGTTCTTTCGGATATCCGTCTTCAGGATGGCTGCTTCCGCTCATGCCCCTACACTTACCGTGTTCCCGCGCCGTTTCAACAGGAAGGCCGAAATCAGCGCCAGCCCGGCAAGCCCGGCGGACGCGACCGCGTTCCAGCCGGCAAAGGACAGGCCGAACATTCGCCAGCTCGCCTCGGTGCAGCTCACCACGCGGGTCGACTGCAGCGCCTTCAGCATGTCGGATGCGGACGCAGGGGCAGCGCTACCGCCGCCGCAGTCGCTGGGTCCGGCCCAGAACTCCCATTCGGCGCCGGCCTGGTAAATGCCGAGGCCGGACCCGTAGGCGAACACCGCCGCCGCGGCCAGAAGCACGAGTGCAGCCAATCCGGCGCGGCTCTGCATCATCAGGAAGAGCGCCAGCACCGTCAGCGGCAGGCCGACATAATAGGGAAACCGCTGTTCCAGGCAGAGCTTGCAGGGCACATAGCCGCCGATCAGCTGAAAGCCCCAGGCCGCCGCGATAACCGCCAGGCCGCCAAGCAGCATCAGGCCGGTCAAATTCCTTGCCATCCGGTCTGGAGACATCACACCCTCATGAAATCAGATATAACGAAGCAGCAGAAAACCGCCGACCAGCAGCACCACGAATATGGTGAACATGAGGCCGAGGCGCTTCTCGATGAAGTCCTTGATGGGCGGCCCGAAGAGATAGAGCAGCCCGGCGACCACGAAGAACCGCAATCCCCGGGAGACGATACTCGCCAGCACGAAAACCGGGAAGCTCAGACCGGCCACGCCTGACGCGATTGTGATCACCTTGTAGGGGAAAGGCGTCAGCCCGGCGATGAAGACGAACCACCAGCCATACTGGTTGAAGACCGTGCTGAACTCGTCGAGCCAGGCCATCTTGCCGTAGAAGGTCAGGATCGGAACGGCCACCTGGTCGAACAGGAACATGCCGATCAGATAGCCGAGAATGCCCCCGGCGACAGAGGTCGCCGTGCACAGGAAGGCATACCACCAGGCTTTCTCCCGCCGCGCGATCACCATCGGGATCAGTAAAATGTCCGGCGGGATCGGAAAGACCGAGCTTTCGACGAAGGAAACGGCCCCGAGCGCAACAGGCGCGCGCGGTCCGGCGGCAAGGGACAGGGTCCAGTCATAGAGACGTCTGATCATGGCGCTTCCCATAGCGGGAGCGGCAGAAAAAGTCATCAGAAGATATGCCGGCCGCGGGATCTTTCGCGGCCAGGCGCCGGAGGCGTCTATCCCCCGGAACGGCCGGCACGCGCCAGCCCTTGGGCGATCAGGCGGTCGATGACTTCCGAATAGCCGACGCCGCTGGCCGCCATCGCCTTGGAATACATGCTGATGTCGGTGAAGCCGGGGATGGTGTTGAGTTCATTGACGAGGATGCGCATCTCCGCGGTGACGAAGAAATCCGCGCGAACCATGCCGTCGCAACCGAGCGCGCGGAAGGCTTTCGCCGCCATATCGCGCATCCGGGCCTCAATCTCCTCCGGAAGGTCCGCCGGCACCTTCAGCTCCGCACCCTTGTCGTCGACATATTTCGCATCATAGGTGTAAAAGCCGTGGCTCTCCGCCGGCACGATCTCGCCCGGACGGGAGACGAACAGGCTGCCGTCCGGTTCTTCCAGGACAGCGCATTCGATTTCCCGGCCCTGGATGAATTCCTCGACAAGGAGCTTGCGGTCGTGCTTGAAGCCTTCGGCGACCGCGGCGTCGTAGTCGTCCGGCGTCATAACCTTGCTGACGCCAACAGAGGAGCCCTGCCGGGCCGGCTTGACGAAAACCGGCAGGCCAAGCTGGCGCCCGATCTCCGCGAAGGTGGCAACTGCGCCAGTGTGGAGCGTGACGGACCGGGCGACCGGGAGCCCCGCCTCCTTCATGAGCCGCTTGGCGATATCCTTGTCGAGCGCAACGGCGGAGCCAAGGATCCCGCAGCCCGCGAGCGGCACGCCCGCCACAGCCGCAAGCCCCTGCACCGAGCCGTCCTCCCCGTGGAGGCCGTGCAGCACCGGAAACAGGATGTCAATCTCCGGCAGCTCGTAGGGTGCGCCGTCAACGGGAAACGCCGTCATCCGTCCTCTCCCGCCCGGCATCAGGCAGACCTCCGTTCCGCCTTCAGGCCTTTCCGGCACACCGTCCTGAAAACTGCTCAACAGCCACTGCCCTTCGCGTGTGACGAATACCGGCACCACGTCATATTTTTCGGGGTCGAGGGCCGAGAGGACATTGGTTGCCGAAAGTATAGAGACGTCATGCTCCTCGGAGCGTCCGCCGAAAAGCACGGCAATGCGCAGTTTTTCAGAAGCAGGATCCACGTAATACTCCAATGATCTGGGCCGTTAACTGAATGCGCGCAAGCAAGCGATAGCCGGCAACGCATTCACACAGGCCGGTCCGCCAGTCATACACTGATTTGTGACAAGCTTAAGGAGCATTCAAGCAGGATCTACAGGCGCCGCTTCGCAGGTTTGAGGGCGGCCTCGTTTATATACTCAAGCAGGCGATAGCCGGTAGCGCACTTAACCGAACGCGCTCAAACAGCCCGAAGAGCGATAGCGCACATGAATGGTGCCCCCCGCCGGAATCGAACCGGCACTCCCGAAGGAACGGGATTTTGAATCCCGCGCGTCTACCAGTTCCGCCAGAGGGGCAACCGGCACCGGAGAGCGTGCCTATCATGCACCCTTGACCGATGCAAGAAAATAGGCGCCGGCATGCGGCGCCACGAACGCCCTCTGCCGGCCCGGATTTCCGTCAAATTGAGCGAACGCGTTAAGCCACTCTTTACCCTGGTGGAAAAATGACCCGCATTTCTACCTACCGGCGCGCCCCGCGGGCCGGACAATTAAGGGAACATCAATGGCCACGTTAGAGATTGACCGGCATGCGACGTATGGCGAGGAGAGGCCGGGCAATGAGTTATGTCGACAATTCGGGGTGGGCGAATCCGCACAGCGATGTCCAGGCGGCGGACAAGGGTCTTTCGGACAAGCTCGGCTTCCAGTCGATACCCGCAAGCAAGTATCCGGCGAAACCCGGCGTCTTCACCTTCGCGCATCTCGACAAGCACACTCTGGAGCCCTCGCCGATCGCTCCGGACTGGATCCTGGAAGGGTCTCCGGAAGCGAAATGCTGCAACCTTACGGACTATGGCAACGACTGGACCGTGGTAGACCACTGGTCCTGCACGGCGGGCAAATTCCGCTGGCAGTATTTCTATGACGAAACCATTCTCATCCTGGAAGGCGAAGCCTTCATCACCGACGACAACGGGGTGCACTACCACGCCGTTCCGGGTGTAGTCCTGTCCTTTCCGGACGGAACTGCGGCAAACTGGCATGTGCCGGACTACATCCGCAAAATCGCCTTCAACCAGAAATCCGTTCCGTCCTACCTTCATAAATTCTGCAAGGCAGTCAACAAGTTGCACCGCAGGTTCTTCAAGTAACCCGGGCGCGGGACACCCTTGCGGAGGATGACGGAAGCCCGTCAGAAATGCTTAGCCTGCAAACAAAGGCGCAAATTGTGCGCTTTTTCTGGACAAGTGCTTTTCGCTTGGCTAGAAATTCGGCATGAGCAAATCAGGACGTGAAATCGAGCTCAAGCTCGAACTGGATCCAATGGCGCAGGAGGCGTTGAAACGCATCGGCGCCATTGAAGGCTTTGCCGCCGGACGGGCCGTCACCAAGACCCTGCAGTCGATCTATTTCGACACCCCGGACCAGGCGCTGCGCAAGGCGAAGATTTCCCTGCGCGTGCGCAAGTCGGGCCGAAGCTGGATCCAGACCGCCAAGCTGGGCACCGGCGTTCTTGGCGGTCTGTCCTCGGCCGTGGAAGCCGAACATCCGGTCAAGAGCCGGGCGCTCGACTTTTCGGTGATCGAAGATACGGCCGTCCGGGAGAAGCTGGCGGAGATCATCGGCGATGCCGAGCTCGTCGAGTGTTTCGAAACGGTGATGAAGCGCACCGCCCGACAGCTCAGCCGGGACAGCGACGGCGCCGAAATCGAACTGGCGCTCGACACCGGCAATATCCTTGCCGGCGGCGGCAGCCAGCCGCTCACCGAACTGGAAATGGAACTGAAAGCCGGACCGAGCCTCGCGGTCTTCGAGGCAGCCAAGGCGCTTTTGAAGGACGTGCCTTTCCGGTTCTCCCCTTTCAGCAAGGCCGAACGGGGCTTCCGGTTCGCGGAAGGCAAGACGGCCGGCGAAGGCGCACCCTATTTCGCCGAGCCGGTGGTGTTCGCTGCCGGCATCAGTGCGGAACACGCGTTCCGCGACGTTCTGCGCTCCTGCCTGACGCAGATTTCGGAAAACCGGATTGCCGTGCTTACGTCCGAAGACCCGGAGGGTCCGCACCAGCTGCGGGTGGGGCTCCGGAGGCTGCGTAGCGCCTTCCGGCTCTTCAGGCCGATCCTCAATCCGGCAACCGTCGCGCCGCTCGATCAGATGGCCCGCACCATCGCGTCCGAAGCGGGCGACCTGCGCGACCTGGACGTGCTGATCGACGAAATCGTCGCACCGCTTGTCGAAAAAGCCCCGGAAAGCCTTTCCTTCGACGCCCTGCTGGCGGATCTCAACGCCACCCGCGCAAAAAGCACCCGCGACACCCTGACGGAGCACCTGAAATCGGAGGAAGTGAACGGTTTCCTTCTCGATCTTGCCGCCTATACGGAAGGCCGCGGCTGGCTGGACCCGGAGAATTTCGAGCAGACGGCGCTGCTGGCGCAACCCATCGAGGAATTTTCGGCCAGGGCGCTCGCCAAGCAGTGGAAGAAAGTGCTCAAATACGGCAAGCGTCTGGAAGAGCTGGCGGTCGCCGAGCGCCATGAAATGCGCAAGGCGATGAAGAAGATGCGCTACGGCATCGAGTTCTTCGGCTGCCTCTATCCTCAGGACACGGTCAAGCCGTTCCTCAAGCGGATGAAGAAGCTGCAGGACATTTTCGGTTATCTCAACGATGTCGCCATGGCCGAGAAACTGCCGGAAAAATACACCGCCAGCGGCAAGGATAGCAAGGAAGCCGTCCAGGCCATCGGCTTCGTGATCGGCTGGCACGAGGCCCAGTGCCAGGCCATGTGGCAGCACGCCAAGGGCTACTGGGAAGCCACACGGGAAACGCCGAAATTCTGGACGTGAGGTTTTGAGCGACAGTCACGGCTGGACTGCTCACAAGGGCTGCTTGTCAGGTCAATGTATCGATGCCTGACCACGCGGCTTGCGCGGTCCCGGACTTGATCCGGGACCTCCGATCATGGCCCCGGATCAAGTCCGGGGCGGCGGCTTGGTGCCGCAATCCGGCTCAAAAAACAGGGGTGATGACGGCCCTGCCCAAAGCGGCGCTTTGTCTCCTGGAAAGTCATCCCCTGCCGACGAATGGCATCTTGGTCGCCATGACGGTCATGGTCAGGATATTCGCATCGAGTGGCAGCCCCGCCATGTGGACGACGGCGTTGGCGACATGGGCCGGGTCGATGGTCGGCTCGCTGGCGGTCTCGCCGTTGGCCTGCGGAACGCCTCCGCTCATCTTGGCGGTCATGTCGCTGGCCGCGTTACCGATGTCGATCTGCCCGCAGGCGATGTCGAACGGCCGTCCGTCGAGCGCGGTGGATTTCGTCAGGCCGCTGACGGCGTGCTTGGTCGACGTATAGGGCGCGGAAAACGGCCGGGGCGTCGTCGCCGAGATCGAGCCGTTGTTGATGATCCGGCCACCGCGCGGGTCCTGCGCCTTCATCAGCCGGAACGCCTGCTGGGTGCATAGGAACACACCGGTCAGGTTCGCGGCCACGACCCGGCTCCATTCCTCGAAGCTGATCTCTTCCAGCGGCACCGGTGAATTGGAAATACCGGCATTGTTGACGAGAAGGTCGAGGCGGCCGAATCTGTCCTCAATCGCCTCGAACAGGGCACGCACCGATGCCGGGTCGCCGACATCGGCAGCAATCGGCGTCACCTCGCCGCCGGTTTCGGCGGCTAGTTCGGCGGCCGTTTTCTCCAGCACGTCCTTGCGGCGTCCCGAAATGACCACCCGCCAGCCGGCCGCGCTCAATGCCCTGGACATGGCCTTGCCGAGACCGGACCCGCCGCCGGTCACGAGCGCGATCCGGCCCTTCACGTCGAAACCCTCAGTCGTCATGCGTGCGTGCCTTCCAGTTCGTCTTCAATATGGATGCGGATGATATCGTCGAAGTTCGTCTCGGCCTCGAACCCCAGCTCGCTGGCCCGCCGGGCATCGAAATTCCGCGGCCAGCCCGCGACGATCTTCTGGATGACCGGATCCGGCTCATGCCGGATCAGGCTTGCGGCCTTCTCTCCGGCCACCCGGCGGAGCGATGCGATCTCCTCGCCGACAAGCGCGGAAAGACCCGGCATTGTCAGGTTGCGGCGGGCGCCGATGAGAGAGGTATCGATCCGGGCCGCATGGACGAAGAAGCCGACGGCCGAGCGCGGGCTGGCAAACCAGTGGCGCACGCTTTCATCCACCGGCAGGACGGCCTCCTGCCCGGTAAGCGGCTCGCGCAGGATGTTGGAAAAGAAACCGGACGCCGCTTTGTTGGGCTTGCCGGGCCGGACGCAGATGGTCGGCAGGCGCAGGCCGATGCCGTCGAAAATCCCCTTGCGGGTGTAATCGGCCAGCAGCAGTTCGGTGATCGCCTTCTGCGTGCCATAACTGGTCAGCGGCGTCGAAAAGAACTCGTCGCCGATCTTTTCCGGAAAGGGCTGGCCGAACACGGCAATCGACGAGGCGAAAAGAACACGCGGAAAATAGGCTTCGCGCCGGCCCTCGTGCCGGATGGCCTCGAACAGCATCCGGCTGCCGTCCAGGTTGATCGCGTAGCCCTTGTCGAAATTCTCCTCCGCTTCGCCGGAAACCACCGCAGCAAGGTGGATGATCATGTCCGGCCGGCCGGCAACCAGCTTCTCCGCCTCGCCGGGCCTGGAAATATCCACGGTCAGCGCGGCGGCAATCTCCCGAAGCGCCGGCGGCACGGGCGGCGCGATGGCATCGGCGAGCGTCAACCTGTCGACTTCAGCGCCGAACGCGGCTCGGTTCGCCGCCAGTTTCTCAACGAGCTTCCGGCCCACCATTCCGGCGGCGCCGATGACGAGTATGTGCATCTCAGGCCATCCTCCCATGTCCCTAGGTCATACCCTCATAAAGGAAGTTGAAATGGCGCGGCAAACGGCAAAGAGCTGCAAGGAAAAATGCGAAAAGCGGGCTCCTGCCCGGTTGAGCGGTTTGACGCCGCAGATCGAGGCCGTTTGCCGCGCCATTTCAACTTCCTTTATGAGGGTATGACCTTGCACCGCAGGTAGATCAGGGCTGCGGCCTCTTGTCCAGACGCCTCGGCGGGCTTTCTGGAATTCGGGAGGACACAGGCCGGCAGAGCCGAAATTCGTCAGACCTTGGAGATCGACTCGATGTTGCCTTCGCTATCGATGTTGCAGACCGCCTGGCCGCCGTCGTAGGTGAGGTTGACCTGATAGGCGTCGTCGCCGGCGGGCATCGAACTGACCGGAAGCACGTTGCCGGCGATTTCGAGTTCCTGTTGGGCCTGCGAGGCGCACAGCAATTGCAGGTCCGTCGGCGCGGTTTCGCCCGACGTCCGCACGGAACCGGAGGTCGGGCCGGACCCGCTGGTGTTGCAACCGGCAACCACCGACAGGCACAGCCCGGCGGCAAGACCCGTTGTCAGCATTCTCGAAGCGTCTTTCCTGAAAACTTTCATGTGTCCCTCCGGCCAAACCTCACACCCCCTTGTAGAGTGCGGCCCCCTGCATCAGCACGATGACTTTCGCGCCCACTTCGACGCGGTCGTAGAGATCGATGACATCCTCGTTGTTCATGCGGATGCATCCGGATGAAATATTCAGACCGATCGACCACGGCTGCGTGGTGCCGTGGATCCGGTAGATCGAGTCCTTGTTGCCCTCGTAAAGATACATGGCGCGCGGGCCGAGCGGATTGTCCGGCCCGCCGGGCATGCCGTTCTTCCATTTCGCTGCGTCCGGATCGCGGGCAACCATCTCCGCCGGCGGTGTCCATGTCGGCCATTCCTGCTTGCGGCCCACCTTCACGATACCGGCCCAGCCAAAACCCTCGCGCCCGACGCCGATGCCGTAGCGGATCGCCTGAAAGTCCGGCAGCACGTAATAGAGAAAATGCCGGTCGCCATCGATGATGATCGTGCCGGGTTTCTCTGCGGTCCGGAACGGAACGACCCGGCGCTGGAAATCTTCCGGCGCCTGCCCGTGCTGGCGGTAATAGCGCGCTGCGGTCTGCGGCGTGTAGGCGACCCATTGGCGGGTGTTCGGATCGTAGATCTGAGTTCCGAAGGCCTGTGCGAAGGCGGCTCCTGCAAGCACCAGGAGACCTGCCGCCGGCAGCCATTTCAACGCGGCGCGAAGGCGGTCCGGCAATCCCGTCATTTCGTCCACTCCCCGATACGGTCCTTGTTCTCCGCCATCCAGGCCCTTGCCACCTCTTCCGGATCCTTGCCCTCGACGACGACGGCGTAACTCATTGCGGTCACGTCCTCCGGCTTGAGGCTGATGGCGGCCAGGAACGATGCCACTTCGGGCATGTCGGCATCAAGCGACGCCGCATAGGCGACCTGGAAGCGGGACGCGTCCCAGGCCGTGTCGGCATGAGACTTTTCCAGCCAGTCATTGTCCTGCGCCCGCGTGACGATGGTCCAGCGGGCCGGATCGTAGGCCGGTTCCTCCAGAGTCACGACATTGTGCAGCTCGAAAACATGATGCGGCCCGTAACAGTAGAAAACGATCGGCCGGCCGACCGACACCGCCGCATCGACGGCCGCCATGGCGACATCCTCGGGCATTTCGAGCAGCGTCATCGTCCGGTCGTAGCCGTAGGAATGGGCCCGGATCTTCTCGATTTCGGTCGACGACCAGGTCGGCGCACCGATCCAGATCTCGCCCTTGCCGTCACCGTCGCTGTCGAACTTCGCCGCCATGTCCGGCTTGGCGAGGTCGGCGACCGCCTTGATCCCGGTCTGATCCAGCGTTTCGAGCGTGGCGCAGATATTCTGCGTCGCCGCAACGCCATGGGGACTGAGCCGAAGGACCTTTTCCTCCTCGGCCAGTTTCTTGACGGTGCTTCGAAGATTGGGCAGCCAGACTTCCGGGTGGACCTGGATGTTGCCCCGCCCGATATCGGCCAGAATGGTCAACGTGCCGCGCTCGCGCAGTTCCGCATCGACCCCGAGCCGGTCCTTCAGCGTATCGGCGATGATATGCGCGGTGACCTGGGCGGACGGCCACGCCGGCACGCCGATGACGACGCTTCCGGCCCGGGCACCGCTGGAGAAAGCTGCAACCATCAGCGCGAACGCAACAACGCTATACCGAACCATGTGATCTCCTCCGCGAGGCAGGCCTCCACTATAGGCACCCGACAAAAGATGACGCAATGTCAAAAAACTGCAACCGTCGGATGAAGCCTGTACGCGCCTGCTTCGCCGAATCGGATCGGCCGCCGGGCAGGCCTTTGCGCGCGCACTTGCTTGAAATGCGCTGGGAGTTGCTGAAAAAGTGGCACGGATCGTCCCCGGTCGAATGGAAGACAAGGTCTCCAAAGACGCGCTGAAGCTTCACCGCGACTGCCGGACACCGCAACAGAAGGAAACCTGAAGATGCCGGCGTTCTTCATAACGATATACGGAATGGTGAGAGCGGTTTACGCCGCATCGAAGGAACCGGAATTCAGGCACATCTTCTATCTGCTGCTGATCGTGCTGGGCATCGGCGTCTACTTCTATTCCAAGGTGGAGGGCTGGAGCTATATCGATTCCTTCTATTTCACGATCATCACCCTTTCGACCGTCGGCTATGGAGACATCGCACCGAAGACGGACGTCGGAAAAATCTTCACGGTCGTCTACATCATCATCGGCTTCGGCATTTTCGTGACCTTCGTCACCCAGTTGGGCCTGAAGATGATGGAGTACCATCAGACCAAATCGGAAACCGGCCGGACCGGAAGGAGAGCACTGGGTTTGCTCCGGAGAAGATCCTCCGAAAATCACGAGGGGAACGAAGAAAGCTAGCGGCCCCGCTTTCGGCAGCACCCAATCGAAACAGGCACAAGGTGCTTCAGCTTTCCATCGTCTCGGGATGCACGTGCGGATGCGTGTGCACATGCGGGTGGCTGTGGATCCGGGCCGGTTCCAGCCTGCCGTCTGCGAGCATCATGGCCCGGTTCGCCAGTTCGGCGATGAAGGCGCTGTCGTGGGAAACCAGGATCATGGCGCCGTTGAACCCGGCCAGCGCGGCGCGCAGCAGCTTGCCGTTTTCCTCGTCTACGCCGTTGGTCGGCTCGTCCAGCAGGAGTATGTCGGGCTGCATCGCAAACAGGCCGGCCAGACACACGAGCCGCTTTTCCCCGCCGGACAATCTGTGGCTGATGCGGGACGCAAGGTGGCCGATCCCGAGACCGGCCAGCGCCTCCAGCGCTCTCGCCTCGGCTTCCTTCTGGCTGCAGCCGAGATTGAGCGGCCCGAAGGCGACATCCTCGATCACCGTCGGACAGAAAAGCTGATCGTCGCTGTCCTGGAACAGAAAGCCGACCCGGGGACGCAGGGCCCGGAACTGCTTTTCGCTGTCACACCTTGCACCGAACAGATGCACACTGCCCGTATCCGCCCGTTCCAGCCCGACCAGGGTGCGCAGGAGCGTCGTCTTGCCCGCGCCGTTCGGCCCGACGATCGCCAGCCGCTCGCCCGCCGCGAGGCTGAGCGACACGCCGTGCAGAACGGGTTTGCCCTCGCGCTTCACGGTGACGTCGGTCAGGGTCAGAAATTCGCTCATATCCGGTCGGCCAGCAGAGTTGCGACGGCAAGACCGGACAATCCGCCAAAAGCCGCCCAGTCCTGAAGCCCGGGCGCAGCCAGAACCCCATGGGGAAAGCGTCCGCTGTAACCGCGGCAGAGCATGGCTTCCTCGACACGCTGGGCCCGCTCCAGAGCCCGCACCAGCAGCATGCCGATCAGATAACCGTAGCTGCGCCAGGTATGCCGGTTGGATCCCGGACGAAACGCCCGTGCCCGCATCGCCTCGTGAAGCCGGAGTGCCTCCGCACGGATCAGCGACAGGTAGCGGACGGTCAGAACGAGCAGCCGCACGATCATTTCCGGCACATGCAGGGCGTGAAGGGCGGCGCCGAGCCGCGTAGGTTCCACCGTGCCGAGAAACGTCGTCAGCGCGAGAACCGATGCCGACACCTTGCAGGCGATAAGCGCCGCCCGCGCGACGCCCTCCCGGGTGGCGGTCAGCGGCCCGACCGCCAGCAAGGGCTCGCCGGCGACCGCGAAGGGAAGCGTGAGGAAAAGAAGCAGCACGAAACCTTCGACATGAAGCAGCCGGCGCCAAAGGCCCCGCTCGATACCGGTCAGAACCGCGATCAGGCAGACCCCGGCAAGTGCTGCCGCAGCCGCCCAAAGCGTGTGAAGCTGCGACAGGGCGACAACCGTGACGAAGACTGCTGCGAGCCGCAACCGCAGATCCCGGGGCAGCAGCACGTCCCTCATCGCCGCCCCCTGGCCCACAGACCGATCCCGGCAAGGCCGGCAATCAGGAAAAGCCCCGAAAGAATGTCGGTGAAACGCAACCTGCTGTCCATCTCCTCGATCCGTTCGAGCAGCGGCTCGACCTGACGCTGGACGGCCACCTCGACCAGCGCGGCGATCCTTTCGTCGGCCAAGGGTGGGGTGGCACTCTCCGCTTCCGTCGCCGAAGCGCCCGTATCCCTCACGCTTGCCTGCGCAGCCGGAGCTGCCGGATCAACCGTGGCGGCTCCACCGAAGCGCGAAGCGGCAAGGAAGGCCGAGGCGATATGGCCTTCTCTCGTGTCGACCGTAATCGTGATGCCTGACGCGACCGGCTGAGGCGGAACGAAGCGGTAGACACCGTCGGCATCGGTCTCCCCCGTTGCGATGACGGCGCCGGCCGCATCCTTTGCGACCCATGGCGTCCCCCTGGCGCGGCCACCGCCGATGAAGAATGCATATCCGGTCACCGCATCGCCCTCGACCGCGGCGAACACCTTGAGCTTGTGGGCCGCGGCGGGGCCGGTCAGGCCGCAAAGCAGGGCCAGGGCGAGGAGGAAAGGCCGCATCATGAGGCGACAGGCTGCAAGGCTTCGGGATGCACGCGCGCCAAAAACGTCACCACAGTCCCGGTCACGAAAGCTTCGGCGAGGGCGAGCGGAAGGTAGGTCGCGAGCAGAATGCTGGCGACGGGCGTATATTCCGCCGAGGACAGGGCCAGCGAGAGGGCGACAAGCCCGCCGGTTCCCAGAACGGCCAGCGCACCGGTCGCCGCAGCCAGCGCGAAACGCACGGCCGGCACTCGGGCAGACCGGAGCGCCGGGCCCAGCAGCAGGGCAAGCAGGACCCCTGGCAGGGCGATGTTGACGGTGTTGACGCCGAGCGTCGTCAGGCCGCCGAAACCGAACAACAGAGCCTGCAGGACCAGCGCCACGCCCACCGCGGGAAAGGCGCCGAAACCGAGCATGATGCCCATGAGACCAGACAGCAGCAGGTGGACGCTGGACGGGCCGGCCGGTATGGCGATCAGCGACGCGGCGAAAAAGGCCGCCGACAGGATCGCTGCCCGCGGGATCGCCTGATCGGTGAGTTGTCGCAGCCCGAGAGCCACACCGCCCGCCGCCAGAACGGCGCCGCCGATCAGGACCGGGGCGGACAGGATGCCGTCGGGAATATGCGCCATGCCGCGTCAGTTTCCAATCATATCGGTTGTCTTGACCCAGATCAGGGCCCCCAGCTCGACCGGCACGTCCTCGCCATCGGGGGAGGTCATGGTCTTGTCGCCTTCCAGCAGCGCCGCAAAGCCCCACCAGCCGGCAACCGGCATCGCATAGGAAAAGGTTCCGTTGGCGTCCGCCTTGATCACCTGGGTGATGAAAGCCTCGTTTGGCGCTTGCACGGAACCGTTGTTGAGGAACTCCACCTCGATCTCGGCGAACGGCGCGGGCTTGCCGTCCTTGAGGACGACGCCGGAAAACACGTTGCCGCTCCAGATCCCCGTGGGCTGGGTCAGCGGTTGGATCTCCACCGGCAATCCGGCGAGCTCGTCCCAGCCCTCTCCGGAGGCATAGCTGTCGACGACCACCTTGGAATAGTGGATGATGTATTTGCCTTCGGCCGGTTCCCAATAGGGCTGCGGTTCGACGAAAAAGACCGCCGCACCCGGTTCGGCAAGCTGGTAATTCACAGTCCACGCGGTTTTGCCGTCGACCGGGCTTTCGACCAGGTCCGGCAACAGGTCGACGGTCTCTCCAGCCTTGAGAACCCCCATTTTCACCGGCTTTTTCATTTCCATCACCGGACCACCCTCGAAAGGGTGGGTGAAGATCAGGTCGAGCGTCACCTCTCCGCCCTCCGGCAGCACGTCCGCCGACGGGATGATCTCCTGAAAATGCGCCATGGCGGGCATGGCAGAAGCGGTCAGACACGCAAGAACGGCAAGGGAGCGGGAAACGGATCGCATGGAGATCTCCAATTGGTGAGAATTTCTTTGTATGAATTTCATTGTAAAAAATCATACTAACTTGCAACGTGCAAGCCGAAATTCGAATTCGGTCCGCTTTTCAATCGGCTACCTCGGCGATACGGTATCGCTGGATGGCCAGGAGGAGAGAAGATGCAACGGATCACGATCACGCTCGATGACGAGCTCGCCGACGAACTCGACGCCCATATGGCCTCTATTGGCGCCACGGGTCGGTCGGAAGCGATTCGCGATCTGGTACGGCGCGGCCTGGCCGCCATTCCACAAGGACCGAACGAGGCCGATTGCTTTGGCGTCATCAGTTGCGCGATCGACCAGTCGGTCCGCAATCTGGCGGCCCGTGTTCCGCAAAGTCGTCTCGACCGGCACGATCAGACGGTCGCGGCCCTTTCCGTTCCGATCGATCACTCCACCTCCATCGACGTGACGGTGATGCGCGGGCGCGTCTCGGATGTCACCTCCTACGCGGAAGCGCTATTTCTGGAGCGCGGCGTGATGCATGGCACGCTCGGGCTCGTGCCGGTGGCGGAGGATAAAATGCGCCACGTCCACAACGAAGGCCCACCCCATGAGCACAGCCACCTGAAGGTGCGCAGCAGCTTTTGAAACTGGTCTTCACCCGCCCGGCATGAACCCTGTCTCTCCGGAGTAGGAATGATACGGCGGCCTCCACCCCTCGTATCGACACCTGATTTCGCGACATGGTTGGGCCAACCGGCGAATACCCAAATCGGTCGCTTGCGCGGCAAAAACAAAGCCTTTTAAATAAACGCAGATAGCTGCGCCTGCGCGTCCATTCTTTTCTTTCCACGCGCAACCTGTCCGGCATTTTCAGGCGGCGGACACACTTGAACCGCCGATATTCAAAGTCTTTCCCAGAGGAGAGGTCCGGTGACCGGTAATTTCGGACTCATTCTGAAGACAATTTCCGCCCTGTTTGTTTTTCTGGTTTTCATTTCCGTCGCCCATGCCGAAAAGCGCGTCGCGCTGGTCGTCGGCAATTCGGACTATCAGGCGATCGGCGTGCTGCCCAATCCGGTCAACGATGCCGACAGGCTCGGCAAGGCTCTTGAAGACCTTGAATTCGCGGTGATCCGGGAAAAGAACCTGGATCAGGCGGCGTTTCAGGCCGCCATCCGGCAGTTTGCGCAAGCCCTGAAAGGCGCCGACGTCGCCCTGTTCTTCTACGCCGGCCACGGCATCCAGGTGGAAGGCGAGAATTACCTCCTGCCGACCGATACCAGGCTCGAAAGCGAAGACCAGATCGCTTCCCGGCTCATCTCCCTGAAATCGGTGATCAGCCAGATGGCGCGCGAGGCGAAGACCAAGATCGTCCTACTCGATGCCTGCCGCAACAATCCCTTCGCCCCTGGGCTCGCCCGCTCCATGGGAAAGCGTTCGGTCATGGTCGGCCAGGGCCTGGCGGAGGTCGACGCGGACGCCGGCACGCTGATCGCCTATGCGACCGAGCCCGGAAACGTCGCTCTCGACGGCGAGGACGGCAACAGCCCGTTCACGAAGGCGCTCCTCGGCCATGTCGCCTCACCCGGCCTGGACGTCGCCCGGATGATGCGCCGGGTCAGGACCGACGTGATCGAGGCAACCGGCGGTGCGCAGATCCCTTGGGAGAACTCATCCCTGACGAACGATTTTTCCTTCAACACCCAGAGCGGCGCATCCTTGCCGGTTTCAGGCGACCAGGCCCTGTGGGAGGCCGTCCGCTCGGGCGGCAGCCCTGACGAAGTTCGTCTCTACCTGGAGCGCTTTCCGAACGGCGCGTTCGCGAAAGAGGCCCTGGCGCTGCTGAACGGCGTCCGGGAACGACCGCAAGTCTCGATTTCCAAAACCGAAGACCGGAAGGCCCGCGCTTCCGAAGCCGGCTACGTCAAGGCCTGTCTGTCGGCCGAAACCGCGGATCTCGGCGCGGGCGTTGCGGAAGAAACGGTTCAGGCCTGTTTCGATGCGGTCGCCCACTATCCCAATTCCGCGCTCCTCCGCCTGCTCTATGGCCGGGTTCTGGACCGGACAGGCGACGAATCCGAAGCCGCCAGGCAGTACCGGCAGTCCGCGGAACTGAAAAACACCGACGCGATGGTGGAACTCGCTGTCGCCTACGACCTCGGCAAAGGCGTCGAATGGCAGCCCGAGGAAACGCTGCGGCTCCTCGAAAAAGCGGCCGAAGCAGGCAATCCGGAAGCCATGAACCTGCTCGCCAACATTTATGCCGAGGGAAACATCGTCGACTACGACGAGGAGAAATCGTTCCACTGGTTCCTGAAGGCGGCCGAGGCAGGCGATACCGAGGCGGCGTTTTATGCCGGCAGCGGCTATGAACTCGGCGAGGGCACCGAGGCAAACGCCTTTCGCGCCAGGCACTGGTACCAGATCGCCGCCGACGCGGGCGACACGCTGGCCGCCACGAACCTCGGCATGATGTTCGTGGAAGGAAGGGGCGGCGACAGGAACCTGGAACACGGCCGAGTGCTTCTCGAGCGCGCTGCCGCTGCCGAGGACGTGTTGGCGATGCGGGAGCTGGCCAAACGTTATCTCGACGGCACCTTCGCGAGCGAAGACGTAGGAACCGCCGCCGACTGGGCCATGAAGGCGATCCGCCAGGGCGGCCGCATCGAAGCCGAGATCTGGTTCCTGAATGATGCGGACCGCTATCCGCCCGCTTTCAACAAGGCGGTTCAACGCCACCTCAAAGATGCCGGCACCTACAGGGGCAAGATCGACGGCAAGTTCGGCGAAAATTCGCTGCAGGCGCTCTTTCAATACGCCGATCAGTGACAGCCGGCCCCGAGAAGAAGGCAGAACGGACCGCCGACTGATTGCGGCACGCCAGAGCAGCGCCGTTCAGTCACGCTCCCAGGGCGGAAGCGGCTGCGATGCGGCGACCAGGGCATCGACGATGGCGCGGATCGTCGGGCTCTTCCGGCGGCTTTCGGGAACCAGAACCTTCACATAGAGCTCCGGCACGCGGTAGTCGGGCAGCAACTCGACCAGGTCGCCGATCTCCACCAGCGGCCGCGCCATATATTCGGAAACGATCGCCACGCCGGCGCCGCGCGCCGCCGCATCGCGCATGATGCGGCTGTCGGAGGTGCTGAAGACGCTGGTGACGTCGACGGCGATCTCCCCCGAAGCGCTTTCGAAGACCCATCGCGTCCCGCTCGCCGGGAAGATGATGCAGTCGTGGTCGGCGAGATCGCGCGGATGCAGCGGATAGTCCCGGCGTGCAAGATAAGCGGGCGACGCCACCAGCATCCGCGGCAGCGGACACAAGGGCACATCGAGCACATGCGGATAGGTTGCCGGCAATGCGCCGAGTGCGAGGTCGTAACCTTCCTCCAGCGGGTTCACGGTCCGGTCGATCGTTATCAGGTCCATGCGCACGCCCGGATTGTCGATCCGGAACTGAATCAATACGTCGCTCAGATGCATCGCCAGCAGGCTCGAGGGACACTTGATGCGGATATGCTCCTGCGGCCGGGCCGCGCCTTCCCCGCCGTCGAGCGCGGCATCGAGCTCGGCCATCAGCGCGATGAACCGCTGCTGATAGCCGTGGCCGGCCTCGGTCAACTCCAGCCCGCGCGTGGAGCGCATGAACAGCCGCGTCTTTAGCTGCTCTTCAAGCTGCGATATCCGCTTGGAAATGACCGAAGGCACCGTATGCGCCTCGCGCGCGGCGGCCGAGAAACTGCCGAACCGCGCAACGATCAGAAAGGCTTTTATGTTGGAGAAGATGTCCATGGCTCAAATTCGGAATCGCAATCGCCCGTTAATCTGTCACGACAACCTGGATCAACGGGCGGCGCGACCTCCTCTTCGGTTGGCCGGTCAACCGGTCAGTTCGGCGGTCGCGTGGCTGCGCACGAATGCGCCCTGGCCACGCAGGGTTTCCTGAACCTCCGCCACGTCGACATTGCGGGGTTGCACGCCCCGGTTGGCAGCAACGGCGGCGGCCACGCCGGCGGCCTGCCCCGTCAGCCAGCATTGCGGAATCTCGCGCATGAAGCCGTGCGAATTGGCGTCGCACGAAATATGCCGACCGGCCGCCAAGAGCCCGTCCAGCCGCGCGGGCACGAGTGCGCCGTAAGGAACCGAAATCACCGGGAATTTCGGCGACACGGACGGACTCACGCCGACCTCGTCGGGCAGAACCTCGCCTTTCGGCCACTGAGCGCGCTCGATCCGGCCGGCGCCGGCGAGCCGCCGTGTGTGGCGCACGCCGAGCTGCGGTGCGCTCAGCATCATCCAGGCCTTCTGGAACCCCGGCGCATGCTTGCGGAAGAATTCGCAATGGGTCTGCATGAAGCGATGCGAACGGATTTCCAGTTCGGTCTGGTCGTCCACATTCAGTGCCGAAAGGCCGGACTGGCGCGGCCCGAGAAACAGCGCGACGTCGTTGCGCCACGAAACGTAGGGCGCCTGGAAGAAGCCGAGCGTTTCGCGGCCAAGCTTGTTCAGGTCGGAAAAGGCGTCCGGCTCGTTCAGCCGGAAATCGAGCCAGGTTTCCATGTCCACACCGCACAGCATGAAGCCGGTATTGGCGGAATGGTGAACGTCGCCTTCTTCGATGTCGGTCTCGAACGCGCCGCCGGCGCGCGCGAAGACATCGCCGTCGCCGGTGCAATCGACCACCACCTTGGCATAGAGCGCCTGCCGGCCCTCCTTGCTCTCGAAGACGATGCCTTTCACCGCGCCGTCCTCGACGATCGTGTTCGCCATCCAGGAATGGAAGACGAGGCGCACGCCCGCCTCGATCAGCATCTCCTGCGAGAGCAGTTTCAGCCTTTCCGGATCGAGCGTCGGCGCCCAGGTGACGATGCCGTGAAAGGCGGAAGTGCGCAGCCGCCAGTATTTCGCCAGCGCATCGTCCCTGACGCCCCACAGCTTGCGCTCCGGTCCCGCGACGGCGTCGGCCGGCAGGCGGTCTAGCACCTCCCTGGCGAAACCCTGGATGACCTGATTGCCGTCCCAGTCCGTCATCCGGTCGATCCAGATGACGACGCCGCCGGTCGAAAGTCCGCCGAGATGATTGTAGCGTTCCATCACGACGACATCGGCGCCGGTCCGCGCCGCCGCGAGCGCGGCTGCGGTTCCGGCGGGGCCGCCGCCGACCACCAGCACGTCGCAATTGTGGTAGACCGGGATGTCGCGCGCCGGCTCGGTGAAAGTGCCCTTGCCGTTGCGCGGCGCAAAAGTATGGCTCCGCTCGTCGAAAATATCCGAACTCAGGAAGCGGTCCTCGGATTGCCGGATTTCCCGGACGCGGGGTTTGCTATCTTCCATGTCAGGCTTCCCCTCTTTCATCTCGTCATCCTGCCATCCGGCAGGCTTCAACGCCAATCGGCAATCGAGTCTAAGCCGCGAGGATCAGATCGGCCGCGCGTTCGGCGATCATCACCACCGGCGCACAGGTGTTGCCGGAAGGGATCGTCGGCATGATCGAGGCATCGACAACGCGCAGCCCGTCCATGCCGTGAACCTTCAACCGGTCGTCGACCACCGCGTCCGGCCCCCGGCCCATCTTTGCCGTGCCGACAGGATGGAACGTGGTCGCGGCCGTCTTGCGGGCATGCTCCAGGAGTTCCGTGCGGTCGATCATTTCCGGGCCGGGCGATGTCTCTTCAGGCGCGAATTTCGCCATCGCCGACGCCGACGTGATCCTGCGCACCAGTTCCACGGAACGAACGGCAATCTCGCAGTCGTGATCGGTCGCCAGATAGTTGTGCACGATCTCCGGCTGCGCCTCCGGATCGGGACCGGTCGCATGGCAATGGCCGGTGCTTTCCGGCCGCAGGATGCAGACCGACGAGCTGATGCCGGGATAATCGTGCATCGGTCCGCCGACGCGGTCGTAACTCGCCGCCGATGTGTGGATCTGCACGTCCGGTGCCGGCGTATTCTCCATCACCTTGGCGAAGACGGTGAGAAGCGGCGGCTGCGCCGACATCGGGCCGGACCGGCGCAAGGCATATTCCGCCGCCATCAACACCCGGCCGAAGAAAGTTCCAGCACGGCTGTTGAGCGTCCTGGTGTTGTGGACCTTGTGCGTGACCCGGATATGCCAGTGGTCCTGCAGGTTCTCGCCGACCCCCGGCAGATCGTGGACCACATCGAGACCGAGCGCCTTGATCCGCTCGCCCTGCCCGATGCCCGAGCGCTCCATCAGTGCCGGGGTTCCATAGGCGCCTGCACACAGGATCACTTCGCGCCGGGCCCTGGCGGTGACGATCTCTCCGCCCTGGCGGAAGACCAGACCGGTCGCGCGGCGCCCGTCGGTGAGAACGCGATCGGCCATCACCCCGGTTCGCACGGTCAGGTTCGGGCGGTTTTTCACGGGGTAAAGGAACGCCTTGGCGGTCGATTGACGGCGTCCGTTCAGGATCAGCGACTGGAAATACTGCGCCCCTTCATTGTCGCCGGCATTGTAATCCCTGGTCGCCCGGATCCCGATCTCGTCGGCGGCGTCAAGATAGCCATCGAGCACCGGCCAGCGCATGCCGGGATCCGAAATCTTCCACTCGCCGTTGCGGCCGTGCCCCTGAAGGTCTTCGCCGACCCAGCCCTCGGAGCGCATGAAATAGGGCAGCACGTCGGACCAGCCCCAGCCCTCGTTCCCTTGCGCGGCCCAGTTGTCGTAATCCCAGCGGTGGCCCCGGACATAGACCAGGCCGTTGATCGCCGACGACCCGCCCAGGACCTTGCCGCGCGGCAGCGCCATGGTGCGTCCCCCGAGATGCGGCTCCGGCGCGGATCTGTACATCCAGTCGAAACGCGGGTTGCCGAGAAGCTTCGGCAGCATCAGCGGGATTTCGACGAAGAGGTGACGTGACGATCCACCGGCCTCCAGAACCAGAACCCTTGTGCCGGGATCCTTGCTGAGCCGGTTGGCGAGCAGGCAGCCGGCAGTGCCGCCGCCCGCGATGATGTAATCATACGTTTCGTCGCTCATCGCCAGGCCTCATTTCATCAGTGCGGGAAGGAACAGCGAAAGCTGCGGGAAGGCGATCAGCAGCGCCACCACGACCAGGTCGCAGACCAGGAACCAGCCGACGCCGCGGAAGATAGTCATCAGGGAAATATCCGGTCCGGCGACGCCCTTGACGACAAAGACGTTGAAGCCCAGCGGCGGCGTGAGCATCCCCATCTCGATGAACTTCACGACCAGCACGCCGTACCAGACGAGATCGAAGCCGAGCGCCTTGAGCAACGGGATGAACACCGGCATGGTGATCAGCATGATGCCGATCGGGTCGAGGAACATGCCCAGGATCAGATAGATCACGGTCATGGCGATCACGATCATCAGCGGATCCAGCGCCAGTGGCGCGACAAGATCCGTCAGCATGCTGGAGGCCCCCGAAAAGCTCAGAAGCCGCGTGAACATCAGGGCCCCGACGCCGACGAAGAAGATCTGAGCGGTCGTCGTCACGGCATCGCGCACCGCCTGCCAGAGTTTCAGGACGGTCATGCGCCCCTGGACGATCGCGATGAACAGCGCCAGCGCGGACCCGCCGGCCCCGGCCTCCGTCGGGGTGACCACGCCGGCATAGAGCCCGCCGATCACGCCGAGCACGAGGATGAAGAGCGGCCAGATCTCCGCCAGCGCGCGCCAGCGCTCGCCCCACAGATCCTCGCCCTCATAGGAAGTCGGCGGGGCGATCGACGGGTTCAGCCGGCAGCGCAGGATGATCATGAGCGTATAGGCCCCGGCGGTCATCAGCCCCGGAACGATGCCCGCGATCAGGAGATCGACAATAGAGGTTTCGGCGAAGATCCCGTAGAGAACCATCAGGATGGAGGGCGGGATCAGCGCCGCGATGGTTCCGGCCGAGGCGACCACGCCGGTGGCGAGCCCCTTCTCGTAGCCCGCCTTGCGCATCTCGGGAATGGCGAGCCGTCCCATGGCGGCGGCGGCCGCCACCGACGAGCCGCAGCCGGCGGCGAAGCCCGCCGACGCGATGTTGGCAGCGACCGCAAGCCCGCCCGGCAACGCCAGCAGCCAAAGGCGGGCGGCCTTGAACAGCGCGCTGGCAATCCCGGAGATATAGACGATCGAGCCCATCAGCAGGAACATCGGGATCGCCGAGAGATCCCAGTTCGCCGCGAAATAATAGGGTATCTCGCGCAACTGGCCGAGCGCGACGTTGAAATTGCGCAGGTACCAGAAGCCGCAGAAACTGACGACCCCGAGCGCAACGCCGATGGGCGTGCGCACGGCGATCAGCGCCAGAACGGCGCCCAGGCAGACCAGGCTGAGAATCAATCCGTCCATCGGTTCTCGCTCATGCGTCGGGGATGCGGGCGTGGTGATGCTCGTCCTTGCCGCCGGGCGACAGCACCAGGCGGACGACGCGCAGCGTCAGGCAGAGAAACAGGCTGCCGCCGGCGACCGGCAGCAGCCAGCGCCCCGGCCAGACGATCATGTAGCCGCCCGAAATCTCGAGCACTTCGCCCTGCGCGGTCCGGCGGGCCGCCGAAATCCAGCTCTGCCAGGTGAAGACGAACATGTAGGCCATGCCGAGAAGATTGGTGAAGATCAGCAGCGCATGGCGCAGCCGCGGCCCCGCGGCTTCGGTGAACACGTCGGCCACGATGTGATTGTCGTGCTTGCCGAGAATTGCAATCGGCAGGAAGGCGACGGCGATCATGTAGTAGCCCGCGACCATCTGGTTGGTCTGGCGCAGGGGCGCATTGAACACCGTGCGGGCGAAGACGTCCACGGTGACGTGGACCATCATTGCCAGCCCGGCGAGGATCGCGAGCGCCAGCAGCGCCCGCGACCACCATTCCAGAAGCCGATCGATCCGGTTGAGCATTTACAGGGTCTCCGGGTCGACCTTGGAATAGACCTCGTCCCACAGCGCCTTTTCGAAGGCCTCGACATCCGTGCCGATTTCCGCGGAAAGGCCGCGCCACTTGACCAGCGCCTCGTCATAGGCATCGATAAAGACTTCCGGCTCCTCCACGCCGAACCCCTTGGCGAAATTGATGGCAATGGTGCGCTGTTCCTTGATGAAATTGTCCATCAACGCCTGCCATTCCTCGGGGTTCTTCGGTTCGATCATCTTCACGCCGTTGTTGGCGATCTGGTCCTCCAGCGTTTCCTGGGTCCTGATGATGAAATTGTTGATCGTGTGCGCCGCCGACAGGTGCACGATGGCCTTCAGATGGGCGCGCTTCTGATCTTCGGTGAAGCTGTCCCAGACATCGTGATTGATGATCATGCCCAGGATCGGCGCGGAAACGCCGAGCGAGAAATCGGTGACGTTCTTGGCGAAATCGCCATAGCCGAAGGTCTTCAGCCAGTCGCCGATGCCCGTGGTGCAGTCGACGCCGCCGCGCTGAAGCAGCGACACGGTCTCGACCAGCGAAACCTGGACCGTGGTGGCGCCGGCCATCTGCATGATGTTCAGCGGCGCGCCCGAGGCGCGGACGCGCAGGTTCTCCAACTGACCGACCGTCTCGATCGGCTCGCGGCAGATCAGCAGATAGGGCGCGGAGGCATAGCCGCCGATGCCGATCATGTTGAGCGCCTTCAGTTCCTTGATGCAGGACGGGCAATGCAGCATCACCACTTCGTTGGCGGCGCCCGCGGCGGCGACCGGATCGTCGCCGGGCACGGCGAGGCCGTAGAGCGTCGCCGTCGACGGCAGGAGGTTCGGCACGTAGTTGGTTGCCGCGACGCCCGCATCCATGAGCCCGTCCTGAACCGCGGCGAAGGTTTCCACCCCGCCGGCAAGCTGGCCGCCGGCGATCAGGTTCCATTTGACCGCGCCGCCGGTCTCTTCCTCGATGCGCTTGAACACCTCGGGAAGCGCGTGGGCGTTGATGTAGTCGGAGGCTGGAACCCAGGATCCGTACGTGTACTCGGCGGCGGTTGCCGCGGTTGCGGTAAACGCCAGAGCAAGTGCCGAGGCGAGTGCAGGCCATTTTCTCATCGTGCAAGTCCTCCCTTTGATATGTGTTTCCCGCCCCGCGCCGGAAGCACGGGCCGAAACAGTTCAGCGGTTATTCATGAGGGCTGGGCGAGGCGGACCGGAAATCAGGCGGCAAATATGGCAACGCCTGTATACAGCGGAAAAGCGGTCTTTTCGCGCTGAAGTCGCATGTGGCATGCACCGTCCCGTGCCACCTGTCAGATACATGATGCTTCCTCCCACCGTGAAAGCTAATGAATCCTGGCGCAACAGAGAATGACGAAAATTGCGATTACCCTTTTCGCGATTTGCGAAAGGTTGACAATTTGTCGCGGAAAGACCGCTGGTATGTATACAAAGAGAGCCGTCGGCAGGGGGATTTTCCCGGAAGCCGCAGGTCATTCCCAGCTTGTTCTTTCTGGTATCCGGTTAGCGAAAACCTTCGGCCAGGTCCCGGATCCCGGGTTCGTCACCCGTCTCCCCCTTGCGGGGCAGGCCAATCGCATTTGATCGAAAAGGTCTGAAATAGGCTCCTGTAACCTCTCCCATGGGAGACCTTTGAAAAACTCCGGTTCCGTCATCCCGGCCAAGCGTCAGCGCAGAGCCGGGATGACGAACTGCTGGAAAGCCCTTCTGCTCCTTAAGGCATGGGTTACGCAAAAGTCTCTGAAGGGAGAGGGAGCCAAGCACTGCCATATACGATTGCCCTGCCTTGCAAGGAAGACCTCAGCAGAGCTGGCAGAGAGGTACCAACTCTCGGTGGACAAGACATTTTTCGAGTTTGCGGAACCGGTTCACCCCCTCTGCCTCCTGTCGGAGACATCTCCCCCGCAAAGGGGGAGACGGGTGCACATGGCAAGGCTTCGCTAAAGTTCCGCCTCTGAGGAATGCATCAGGCCTCGACGGCTTCCGCCGAACGCCGGGCGGCGCTGTCGGGCAGGGTCACGACAACATAGTTCCCGTCGACCTCCACCGGAACCGTGTCGGCAACATAGGGACCCTTGACCAGTTCGCCGCCCGCGACGGCCTCGGCCGAATAGGAGCGGGTCCGCGTCGATTTCGGATCGCTCCAGGACTGGCCCGTGCGAACGTCGTATTCCCAGCCGTGCCAGGGGCACTTGAGCATTTCGGACGTCCGGCAGGGCCGGTAGTCGCCCGGACCGTCGCTTTCCACGGTGCCGCTGAGCCGGCCGCCCGACAGACGTGCGCCGCCATGCGGGCAGACATCCATCAGGGCGAAGAACTCGTCGCCGATGCGAATGAGGCAGAGCTCCCTGCCTGCGACCTTGACGTGACGAAGGCCCTTGTCCGGGAAACCGTCGACCTCTGCAACAACATGTCTGGTCATGCGTCGAAACCGTAAAGCTTTCTGGCATTGCCTCCCAGCACGGCCTCGCGCTGGTGCGGCTCCGCCGGGAAACGGAAGATCCGGTAGGCATCGTCATAATCCCAATGCGGATAATCCGAGGAATACATGAGCCGGTCCCAGCCGATCCAGTCGATCACGTCGACGATGTCGGCGGGCCGCTTGGGTTCCTCCATCGGCTGCGTCGCCCACCAGAAATGCTCCTTCATATACTCGGAAGGCCTGCGCTTCAGATGCGGCACTTCCTTGTGGAAGGTGTCGAAATGCTTGTCCATGCGCCAGCCGAGTGCCGGCGCCCAGGAAAAGCCGCCTTCGATGATCGCGATCTTCAGTTTCGGGAAAGCCTCGAACACGCCTTCGATGATGAGGCTCGTCGCCAGCGCCTGGGCGCCCGGCACGAAGGTATAATGTTCCTGGAAATAGAAGCTCGGCCAGCCGGAACCGCTCGACGGCTTGCCGTTGGAGTAGCCGACCGGATGCAGGCCGATGGGCAGGCCGGCCTCTTCGGCGGCGCGGTAGATCGGCCAGTATTTGCGGGTGCCGAGCGTTTCGGCGGGCCGCGTCGACATGATGATCTGCACGAAGCGCCTGTCGCCGGCATGGCGCTCGATCTCGGCGACGGCAGCCTCCGGATTGTCCTGCGCCACCACGATGCCGCCGCGCAGGCGCGGTTCGGGCTCCAGCCATTCGGCGACCTGCCAATCGTTGGTTGCCCGCGACATCGCCGCGGCCAGATCCGGATTGCGTTCCTCCATGCCGCCGCGCGACAGCGCGATCAGATTGCCGATCTCGACGCCGAGCGGATCGAGATGCTGGTCGCGCAGCATCTGCAGGTCCGAGCCGGCCGGGCCCACCTCGGGCCTGGCATCCATGCGCATGCCGTTCGCCGTCATGCGCGGATAGGAGAGCTGGCCGACCAGCGCCTGACGGATATGGGTTCCGAAGGTCTGCATATGCTCGACCCAGCGCTGCTCCATATAGGGGAACAGCGTCGCTTCCGACTTGTGGGCCGGATGGATGTCGCAATCGACGATGCGCAGGCGCGTGGCGGCGTCCGCTTCGATGATGGGCTGGTTCATGCGGTTTCCTCCAGGGTTTCCGCGGCCCGGCTTGCGGCCGGATCCTCCGCGAGGCGCGGATAGGCCTTCAGCGCGTTACCGGCCAGAATGCCGGCAAGCGCCTCGTCCGGAAGCCCTTCCGGCAGCGGGTCGTCGCCCGTGAATTGCCGGTGCGGATAGTCGGTCGAATAGAGCAGCATATCGGTGCCCCCGATATGCTTGATGATCTGGCGCAACTCGTCCGGACCGGGCGGGTCGCAGGGCTGCAGCGACAGGAACACCCGGCCCGCCATGATCTCCGAAGGCTTGCGGTCGAGCCACGGCACTTCCTGGCGCACGCCGCGCCAGGTCTTGTCGTTGCGCCAGATCGTCGTCGGCAGCCAGGCAAAGCCGCTTTCCAGGAAGACCACCTTCAGTTCGGGAAACTTCCGGAACACACCCTCGCCGATCAGTCCGACGAGAATGTTCTCGAACGCCATGGACTGCATCACATAGTCCTCGAACTGGAAGGACGGCCAGCCGGAGACGCTTGGCGGAATGCGATAGAGGCCGCCGGCATGGATCGCCAGCGTCAGGCCGTGCTTCTCGCATGCCTCGTAGATCGGCCAGTAATGCCGGTTGCCGTGATGGATCTCCTGCATGGCGAGCATGAGCACCTGCACGAAGCGCCTGTCGCCGGCCATCCTCTCGATCTCGGCGACCGAGGCTGCCGGGTCCTCGCCCGAGACATAGATGGAGCCGCGCAGGCGCGGTTCGGCATCGAGCCAGGTCGCGGCGACATAATCGTTGACGGCGCTCAAAAGCGCGGCCCGCATGTCCGGATTGTGCAGAGCGACGACGCCATGCAGCATCGAGGCAACGGCGATCCCGGTGCCGAACCTGTCCAGAGCGGCGGGGACATCCAGCCCGTCATAGGCCGGATTGCGGGTCAGCGGCGAGTTCTGCGGATAGGACGACAGCCGGAAGGGCATGGAGGTCAGTTCGCGGTCCTCGACCTGGGCTTGCCAGTGCTCGTCGAGAAAAGGCAGCAGGTCGCGGATCGCCGCCTGCGGCAGATGGAAATCCGCGTCGATGCGCAGCGGCATGTTGGTTCCTCCCGGTTATTTTCCTGGCTGCCCAGTTTATTGGGAGCTATCGCCGTGAGGAACCACACATTTTGCGAAAGCAGATGTCGCGAAACATGCTCATGTACGCGTAGCTGCAGCGGGAGTTTGCCGAGCTGCATTGCCTTAACAGCCAGTGTCATCCCCGCGGAAACCGGGTCCTGCCATGTGGGCCCCGGATCAAGTCCGGGGCGGCCGTGTGGCAGTACCGTATTCCGACTCATGAAAGCAAAGTTGGCGACAACAGGCGGAGTGTTCTTCGTGTCCCTGACGGGACGAGGTCTCATCGGGATATCGATTGAATAACGCAGTCCATTTATGCCGGGCGGCAACGGACCCCGGTCCAGCGCTCACACGCCATCGTTGACGACGAGCTGCATCCGGTCCGCCGCCGCCCGGGCGCGGGTGTACTGGATGGGACGGCCTTCCATGTCCAGGTTGACGCTTTCCACCACCATGACCGGCTGGCCCAGCGCCACGCCGAGCTGATGGGCGTCGCGGGATTCGACCAGTTCCGCAGTGATGCGGGTTTCCTTGCGCCGGTAGTCGTCGATCCCCGCCAGTTCCAAAGCCCTGGTGATCGAGCCGCTTTCGGCATAGTCGGCAACGAAGTTCGGCACGCGGGATTGTTCGAACCAGCTCGTGCCGACGATCATCGGCACGCCGTCGGCCACACGCAGGGTTTCCACCCGGATCAACGGCGTGCCAAGCGGCACGTCGAGCTGGTTGGCGAGCAGGGCGTCGGCCTCCTCGACCGCCGAGCCGATGAGACGGCCGCTCGGCGCCCGGTCCTGACCCGAGACGATTTCCGAAAACCGCGTCCGCGGTCCGATCGGGTAGCTGAGCGGCGCGGAGGCGACGAAGGTGCCGCGCCCCTGGTCGGCTCGCAGGATGCCTTCACCCGTCAGTGCCGCGATCGCCCGGCGCACGGTATGCCGGTTGACCCCGAACCTGGAAGCAAGCTCGGATTCCGGCGGCAGGCGGCTGCCCTTTTCGAACGCACCGCTGACGATTTCCGCCTTGAGCGTTTCCATGATCTGGCGCCAGACGGCGATGCCGGCGCTGCGGTCGAGTGTGGTGTAGGTCGTCATGCGCCCGTCATCAAATTTCGCTACCAAAGAGTCAAATAGATTATTTGTCTAGACAAATAGACAATTCAGGTCTAGGGAATAGTCAGATTTCGCAACCCTCCCTTCGACCGCCCGACTCTGCCCAACTCGGAAAAGGTGCGCTTCATGACCGAAATCCCCCCTCAGGATCCGGCCGCCGGCTTTCCGGAAGCCGACTCCGGCGCCCGCCGGAAGATCATGGCGACGCTGGCCGCCGCCTCGCCGGACGCCATTGCAGAGAAATACGAAACCCTTCCCCCGCCGTCCTATGAGCTGGTCCGCCAGCCGGAAACCGGTCTCGTGATGGTGCGCGGCCGCATGGGCGGCACAGGCAGCCCGTTCAACCTGGGCGAGGTCACCGTGACCCGCTGCGTGGTGCGCCTGGAGACCGGCGAGACGGGAAGCGCCTACAGCCTTGGCCGCAATAAGCAGAAGGCCCTGCACTCCGCCGTCATCGACGCGCTCTGGCAGCGCGTGGACACGCGGGAAAAGATCGAAAGCGAGATCATTGCCCCGCTCGCCTCCGCTCAGGCGGGCGCGAAGGAGACGGTGAAGCAGGAAACCGAGGCGACCAAGGTCAATTTCTTCACCATGGTGCGGGGAGACAACTGATGGCTGCTATCGAAAAAGCCTCCGCAACGGCCCCGCTCGCCGCCGGGTTTTCCGATCCGGTCCATGACGCCCAGGCCTGCTTCCGGGCGATCATGAACGCCATGGCCCGTCCAGGAACCCGGCAAAAGATCGAGACCGCCGGTCTCAAGCCTCCGGCGCCGCTGACGCCCGTTGCGGCGGCAATCGCCCTGACCCTGCTCGACTACGACACCCCTGTCTGGCTCGACCGCCCGCTGATGGCTTCGGACGCGGTCAAGGCCTTCCTGCGCTTCCACACCGGCGCCCCGATCGTCTGCGAGCCGGTGGAAGCCGCCTTCGCGCTGGTCTCCAATCCCGTCCAGATGATCCCGCTGGCAAGCTTCAACCAGGGCTCGGCCGAATATCCGGACCGGTCGGCGACCGTCATTCTCACCGGCCAGGAATTCGGCGAGGCGCAGGCGGTCACGCTGAGCGGACCGGGGATCAGGGAAACCGAAACGTTTTCGGTGCACCCGGTTCCGCCGGTCTTCTGGGATCAGGTGGCCGCCAACACCAAGCAGTTTCCGCGCGGCATCGACCTGATCTTCGCCGGGAGCGGAGAGATTGCCGCCCTTCCCCGATCCACCCGTATCCTGCTGACGGAGGTCTGAGCCCATGTATGTTGCCGTCAAGGGAGGCGAAAAGGCCATCCGCAATGCCCACAAGCTCATGGCCAAGCGCCGCCGGGGGGACACTTCCGTTCCGTCGCTGACGCTCGAGCAGATCGCCCAGCAGCTTTCCCACGCCGTTGCGCGCATCATGGGCGAAGGCTCGCTTTATGACGAGACACTTGCGGCCCTGGCGATCAAGCAGGCACGCGGCGACCTGATCGAGGCCGCGTTTCTCATGCGCGCCTACCGCACCACTCTGCCGCGCTTCGGCTACAGCAAACCGGTCGACACTGCAAAGATGCTGGTCGAACGCCGGGTGTCCGCCACCTACAAGGATCTGCCGGGCGGCCAGGTGCTCGGGCCGACCTTCGACTACAGCCACCGGCTTCTGGATTTCGCGCTCGCAGCCGAGGAAGACGGCGCGGAAAAGCCTGTCGAAACGGCTGCCGGCGATGACGATTCCATGCCGCGCGTCACCGATCTTCTCGGCGACGAAGGCCTGATGGAGCCGGATCCGGTCACCGACGAAGATGCGCCGGTGGGCGATCTGACCCGCGAACCGCTCGCCTTCCCGGCCGACCGGGATCTCCGGCTGCAGAACCTCGCCCGCGGCGACGAGGGCTTCCTGCTGGCGCTTGCCTATTCCACCCAGCGCGGCTACGGCCGCACCCACCCCTTTGCGGGCGAGATCCGCTACGGCGAGGTGGAAGTCGAATTCTTCGCCGAAGAACTCGGCTTTGCCGTCACGCTCGGCACCATCAAGGTGACCGAATGCCAGATGGTCAACCAGTTCAAGGGCTCCGCCAAGACCGCCCCGACCTTCACCCGCGGCTACGGCCTCGTCTTCGGCCAGGTGGAACGCAAGGCCATGTCCATGGCCATGGTCGACCGCTCCATGCGCTGGCAGGAGCTCGGCGAGGAACAGATGGCCCCGGCGCAGGACATCGAATTCGTCCTTTCCCATTCCGACAACATCCAGGCGACGGGCTTTGTCGAGCACCTGAAACTGCCGCATTACGTCGATTTCCAGGCCGAACTCGACCTGGTCCGCCGCATGCGCGCCGAATGGTTCGAAAGACGGCGCCAGGAAGAAGAGGGCGACGCCGCCCAGGAGGCTGCGGAATGAACGACACCGCTCAGATTTACGACCAGGGCGAATACAATTTCGCCTATCTGGACGAACAGACCAAGCGCATGATCCGCCGCGCGATCCTGAAGGGCATCGCCATTCCGGGGTATCAGGTGCCGTTCGCCTCCCGCGAGATGCCCATGCCCTATGGCTGGGGCACCGGCGGGGTGCAGGTGACCGCTTCGATCCTCGGCAGGGACGACTGCCTGAAGATGATCGACCAGGGCTCCGACGACACCACCAACGCGGTCTCCCTGCGCGGCTTCTTCGAAAAGACCGCCGGCATCAGGACCACCTATGAGACGGCGGAAGCGACCGTTATCCAGACCCGTCACCGCATTCCGGAGAAGCCGCTGACGGAAGACCAGATCCTGGTGTTCCAGGTGCCGATCCCCGAGCCCCTGCGCTTCCTCGAGCCGCGCGAGACCGAGACCCGCAAGATGCACGCGCTGGAAGACTACGGCCTGATGCATGTGAAGCTCTACGAGGACATCGCCAAGAACGGCCATATCGCCACCACCTACGCCTATCCGGTGAAGGTCAACGACCGCTACGTGATGGACCCCTCGCCGACACCCAAATTCGACAATCCGAAGATCGACCAGATGGCGGCGCTGCAGCTTTACGGCGCAGGCCGGGAAAAGCGCATCTACGCAGTGCCGCCCTACACCAAGGTCAAGAGCCTCGACTTCGAGGACTATCCCTTCGAGATACAGAAATTCGACAAGCCCTGCGGCCTGTGCGGCGCGGAGAATGTCTATCTCGACGAGGTCATCCTCGACGACAGGGGCGGGCGCATGTTCGTCTGTTCCGACAGCGATTATTGCGAGGAACGCCGGGCCGAGGGCCATCTCGGGCCGATGGCGGCAGATCCCGCCGCCGCCCAGATAAGTGGCACTCAAGTCAGCGGCGCAAAAGCAGGGGAGACCGCCTGATGGGCCTGTTTCAATCGGAAGAGCCGCTTCTGCAGGTTCACAACGTCACCCGCTACTACGGCGACCGCATCGGCTGCTCGGACGTGTCCTTCGATCTCTGGCCGGGCGAGGTGCTGGCGGTGGTCGGCGAAAGCGGCTCGGGCAAGACCACCCTGCTCAACTGCCTCTCCACCCGACTTGCACCGACGGCCGGCGCCATCGAGTACCGCATGCGCGACGGCACCATGCGCAACCTCTATCAGCTCACCGAAGCCGAACGCCGGCTGCTGATGCGCACCGACTGGGGCTTCGTGCACCAGAACGCCGCCGACGGCTTGCGCATGAACGTCTCCGCCGGGGCCAATGTCGGCGAGCGGCTGATGGCGGTCGGCGAGCGCCACTACGGCAACATCCGCGCGACGGCGGACGACTGGCTGGGGCGGGTGGAAATCGACAGCGACCGGATCGACGACGATCCCCGCTCCTTTTCCGGCGGCATGCGCCAGCGCCTGCAGATCGCCCGCAACCTGGTGACCCGCCCCCGGCTGGTCTTCATGGACGAACCGACCGGCGGCCTCGACGTCTCCGTCCAGGCGCGTCTCCTGGATCTCCTGCGCCGGCTCGTCGCCGATCTCGGCCTCTCCGTGGTCATCGTCACCCACGACCTTGCGGTAGCCCGGCTGCTCTCCCACCGCATCATGGTGATGCGCCACGGCAATGTCATCGAAAGCGGCCTGACGGACCAGGTGCTCGACGACCCGCGCGAGCCCTACACCCAGTTGCTCGTTTCTTCCATTCTCCAGGTGTGAGGTCCGATATGCCCGTACGCTTGTATCTCAACAATGTCGGCAAATCCTTCACCATGCATCTGCAGGGAGGCTCCGTCATCCCGGTGGTCGAAAAGGTCGAATTCTCCGTCAATGCCGGCGAATGCGTCGTGCTCGGCGGCCCGTCGGGTGCCGGCAAGAGCTCTATCCTGAAGATGATCTACGGCAATTACCGCTGCGATGAGGGCCAGATTCTGGTCACCGTCGGCGACGAAATCGTCAATGTGGCCGGTGCCGAGCCGCGCAAGATCCTGAAGCTGCGCGAAGACACCATCGGCTATGTCAGCCAGTTCCTGCGCACCATTCCCCGTGTCTCCGCCGAGGACGTCGTCGCCGAACCGCTGATCGCGCAGGGTACGAGCGAAGCGGAAGGGCTGGAGACCGCGCGCGCCCTGCTTGCCCGGCTGAACGTGCCCGAGCGCCTGTGGACCCTGCCGCCCGCGACCTTCTCCGGCGGCGAGCAGCAGCGGGTCAACATCGCCCGCGGCTTCATCGCCCATTATCCGGTCCTGCTTCTCGACGAGCCGACCGCCTCGCTCGACGCCGCCAACCGGGCGGTCGTCGTCCGGCTGGTGGAGGAAAAGAAGGCCCAGGGCGTTGCCATGGTCGGCATTCTCCATGACCAGGACGTGCGGGAGGAAATCGCCGACCGGATCATCGACGTCACCCGGTTCAGCGTCGAGGCGGCGGCCTGAGCCGGAAACAAGAAACTCTTGCAGGCGGACGGAAACTGTCACAGAACAGTCACCGCCCGCCTTTAGGCCTCTTCCGGCCTCCAATTGAAAATTCGTGATTCTCGCCATGCGCTACGCCATCTATTTCGCCGCCGATGCCGACGACCGGCTGATGAAACTGGGCAATTCCTGGCTCGGCCGCGATCCGTTTTCCGGAGAAACCTTCGGCCAGCCGGAGATTGCCGGACTGACGCCGGAAAGGTTCGGCGAACTGACCGCCAGTCCGCGCCGCTACGGCTTTCACGGCACCCTGAAGGCACCGTTCTTTCTGCGCGAAGGCCGGAGCGAAGCTGCCCTTGCCGACGCCTGCCGGACCTTCGCAGCCGAAATTGCACCTTTCGATATCCGCGAATTCGGCGTCAACCGGCTCGGCCGGTTTCTGGCCCTGACGCCAAACCTGGACGAACCGGAGCTCAGAGCCTTTGCGAGCCTGTGCGTCCGCCGGTTCGAACCGTTCCGCGCGCCGCTGAGCGACGCGGATCTGGAACGCCGGCGGAAAAGCGGGCTGACGCCGAAACAGGACGCTTACATGACCGAATGGGGCTATCCCTACATCTTCGACGAATTCCGCTTTCACATGACCCTTTCCGAAAAGCTGGAAAACGATACGGAAGCGGACCTGCTGAAAAGCGCGGCGGAAGATTATTTCACGGACGTGACCGGCCGGCCGCTCACCTGCGGCACCTTCGGGCTCTATGTCGAGCCCGAGGCCGGGGGACCGTTTCACGTCCATGAGATATACAGGCTGACCGGCAGTGTCGCACCGCAGCAAGCAGTCAGTCAGGCGGGAACCGCCAGGGAGAACGCATGAGCACGCATGTCTTCAAGAACGCCAGGGTCGTTCTGGCAGATGAGGTCGTCGACGGATCTCTAACGGTCGGAGACCATGGCCGGATCGAGGCGATCGGTGAGCGGACGGCTGTTGCAGGCCACGACTGCGACGGCGATTACCTGCTGCCCGGCCTGATCGAGCTTCACACCGATCATCTGGAAACCCACTACGCACCCCGCCCGAAGGTGCGCTGGAACGCAGTCTCCGCCGTCCAGGCCCATGATGCCCAGATCGCCTGCGCGGGCATCACCACCGTCTTCGATGCGCTCCGGGTGGGCATGGACGAGGACGCGGACCTGCGTTATCCGGACATGCGCATCCTGGCCGACGCCATCGAGACGGGCCAGAAGGAACAGCGCCTCAGGGCCGACCACTTCATCCATCTGCGCTGCGAGGTGTCCGCACCCGACGTGCTGGAAGCCTTCAAGGTGTTCGAGGACGACGACAGCATCCGGCTGATCTCCCTGATGGACCATACGCCAGGACAGCGCCAGTTCGTCTCGCTCGATTCCTATCGCATCTATTACCAGGGCAAGAAGGGCTTCTCCGACGCCGAGATGGATGAGTTCATCCGCCGCCGCCAGGAACGCGCCAGCGGCCTTGCGCCCGAAAACCGCGAACAACTCTCCAAGATCGCCCAGGAGCGCGGCATCACCATCGCCAGCCACGACGATGCCACCAGAGGCCATGTCGACGAGGCGATCGCGCTGAAAACGAAGATCGCCGAATTCCCGACCACGGCGGAAGCGGCCAAGGCATCCCACGAGGCCGGCATGGCCGTTCTGATGGGCGCGCCGAACGTCGTGCGCGGCGGCTCCCATTCCGGCAACATTTCCGCAAAGGAGCTGGCGGAAGCCGGTTATCTCGATGTGCTGTCCTCGGACTACGTTCCGGTGTCCCTGATCCAGGCGGCCTTTCAGCTCGCAGATGAAGTCGAGACGATTTCCCTGCCGAAGGCCGTTGCCATGGTCACCTCGACCCCGGCAAAGGCCATCGGCCTGAACGACCGCGGCGTGCTGCAGCCGGGCCTCAGAGCCGATCTCATCCAGGTCAAGCTGGTGGGCAGCGTTCCCATCGTACGCGGCGTCTGGCGCGAAGGACGGCGCGTTGCCTGAAGCCCCGACACAAGCGCCTACACGAGCACCTGCGAAACTCGGCCCCGGCCGCATGGTTCTGGTGGTCGGCCCGAGCGGCGCGGGCAAGGACACGCTGATGTCTGCGCTGAAGGAACGCCTGAAGGACCGCGCCGGTGTGCAATTCGCCCGCCGGGCCATCACCCGCGAAGCGGACGCGCTAGCGGAAGATCACGACACGCTGAGCCGGGAAGAGTTCGATTTGCTGGTCAGCGTTGGCGAGACCGCGCTGTCCTGGGAAGCCCACGGCCTTGGCTACGTCCTGCCGAAATCCTGCGACGCGTTCATCCGCTCCGGCGGCACCGTGATCGCCAACGGCTCAAGGAAGGTGCTCAAGCAGGCCGCGGACAAATATCGCACGGCCATCGTCCTGCTGATCACCGCCCCGACCGACATTCTCGCCGACCGCCTGGCCGCCCGCGGCCGCGAAACGAAGGAAGAAATCCGCAAACGCCTGGAACGGGCGGATCTCGAGCCGGAAAACGTGCCGAACCTCATCCGGATCGAGAACACGAGCACGGTAGAAGCCGGCGTCGACGCGATGATGGAGGCACTGGGGTTTTAGAGCCCTATAAACTATCAGAAGCAGTATCCCCTCACCCGGCGCATTCGCGCCGACCTCTCCCCATGGGAGAGGTTACAGGGGGAAACCTCAAGCTCTCCCGATGTTGGCGACCCATCCGGGGCGGAATTCCCTCTCCCAGGGGGAGAGGGTTAGGGTGAGGGGGTAAGGCCTCTCCGTGTCATTTTCTTAGCTCGAGATGCGCCAGGATATCCTCCAGCACATCTTCCGTTCGCGACAGCACGTCCGAATTCCAGTAGCGGATCACGCGATATCCATATCTCTCCAGAAGATCCGTTCGGGCAAGATCCCCATCCGTTTTTTCGGCGTGCTGGCTGCCGTCCAGTTCGATGATCAACTTGGCCTCGCGGCAAAGGAAATCGACAACGAAGCGGTCAATGGGGACCTGTCTCCGGAATTTCCAGCCACTGAGCTGGCGATTGCGAATGAAGCGCCAAAGTTGCGTTTCGGCCTCTGTCGACCCTCGCCTTAAAGATCTTGCCCTGTCTGCCGTCACATGTCCCGCCTGATCTATTCCTCACCCGAAACGCGGGAAAACGAAGCGGCAGATCAGTTCTTCTTCTTTTTGTTCCCGAACACGTTTCCGAGCAGACCGGAAGGCAGGCCGAAGCCTTCTTCGACGGCTTTGAGCACTTCCTCGTCGTCGACATCGCCTTCGATGACCTTCTGGACGTCGATCTGGGTGCGGCCGCCGGTCGCCTTTTTGATCGCCTTGTTGGCGGTATCGACCAGCTTTTCCGAAGGTTTCTTCTTGCCCTGAAGGATCGCGATCAGTTCGCCGCCCGATTTCTGCAGCTGCTTGTAGGCGGCTTCCGGGTTTTCCAGGATTCCCTTGATGTCGGGATAGATACGCGGATCGTTCCAGGAGCCTTCGATGATGATCGGCACGCCCAGCCCGGCGAGTTTCTTGTCCTCGCCCTTACGGCGCGGCTGGGGCGCCTGGCCTTCCAGTGTCGGCACGATTTTCGGGTCCACACGCCAGGACAGGGTCTGTTTGGGCATATCGGTCGTGCCCTTGCCCTTCATGCGCACCAGTGGACCGAGCATGGCAAGATCCTTGGTCGTGGCCACGCCGTTCTTGATGGTAAATGTGGCTCCCAGCGAGCTGAAATCGGTTTTTGCGGACGGATTCTCTTGCCAGCCAAGCAGGGTTTCGATGGAAAGCCCACGGACCATTTTCGGAATGTTGATGCCGCGGATCGCGCCGTCGTGGAACTGATAGCTCGCGGTTCCGTTCAACCCCTGGACAAGCGCCTGTTCGCTGCCGCCCTTGGATTTCACGTCCAGCTTGATCGCCGCCTTGCCCTCGATCCATTCGAAATCCGCGGCGTCCCGCAGCAGCGGATAGGCATTCAGTTTGGAGAGCGAGAACGCCGCGGCGATTTCAGGCGTCTTGCTTGCCCCGCTCAGCTTGACGGTTCCGCTGCCCGATCCGCCGTAAAGCGCGAGTTTTTCCAGTTCCGCAGTCAGGACGCCGTTCTTGATGAGGACCGACAGCGCACTTCCGTCGATCTTGATCTTGTCCCAGCGGATTTCCTTGGTCGTGACCTTGAAGTCCGCATCGACCGCCTGGAGGCCGGAAAAGTCGATCGGTGCCGTGCTCCATCCGGACGACCCGCCTTTCTTGCCGCCAGTCTTTTTGCCGCCGGAAGGTTTGGCCGCACTGCTGCCACCGGAACCGCCCCCGGTCCCGGAAGAACCGCCGAGATACGGATCGAGCACCAGTTCGCGCAGGGCGAGGCGCGCGGTGACCTTCGGCTTGCCGGTGAGTTCAACCTTGCCGTTCGCCTCGCCGGACGTCGAATCCAGCGTGAAGCGCGTCTCCTCGAAAGAGATCGTTTCGCCCTGCATGCCGAAAATGCCGGAAGCCTTGAAGGTCTTCAGTCCGCTGCCCGCGCCGATGGGCTGGCCCATCCAGGCCATCAGCCCGCGCAGGTCCGCGGTTTCGACCCTGACGGCACCGTCGACCGCGCCCGATGTCGAGGCCTTGCCGTCAAATCCTGCGCTGACCCGGTTGCCCTTCACGCTTACGGAGACCGGAGCCGCGTTGCCGGCCAACAGCTTTGCCGTGTCCGCCTGACCCGTCAGGCTGAACGCCTCGCCGCGCCAGGCAAGCGCGCCGCTGAGCGCGATCGGCTTTTCAAGCCCCTGCAGATCGACGTCCATGGCAAGATCGGTCACCTTGTCGGCCGCCGGATCGCCGCCGACGGCGGAAGCCAGCCCCAGGCCGCCGATTTCGCCGTCCGCGATCTTCACGGTACCGTTCATGTCGAGGCCCGCGACCAGTTCGTCGCCGGTCATGCCGACGGTTTCAAAGGCCAGGTCGGCGCTCAGTTTGCCGCTGGCCGGAAGATCCTGACCCGTCAGCAGCAGGAGATCGGCAATCGATCCGTCCTTCAGCACCAGCCGCCCGGAAATTTCCGGCACCAGGCCGGACAGGTTGGCGTCCGCCGCACCGCCCAGAGAAAGCTGGCCGAGCGCCAGGTTGAGGTCGGCCACCGAGACGGCCGCTTCCGTGCCCGACACCTTGGCATCCAGCGTGAAGGCTCCGGGGTCCGCCGCAAGCTCCTGTCCGGCGAGTGCCGCCAGGGCTTTCAGGGACGGGCCCGTGCCTTCGACGGTCAGGTCCGCGCGCACCGGAGCGAGACCGGTGGCGCCCGACACCTTGACCGTGTTTTCGCCCGAGGACACGGTCAGGCTGACCGGCGTCTGTTCGCCCGATGCCAGTCCGAGCGGATTGGTCAGCGTCCCGGCGATGCTTAAGGGGATCTCGCGGAACGTGAAGCTTGTGGTCAGATCCACATCTCCGCTCAGGTCGGGCGCCTTCAACGACAGGTCCACATTGCTGACCGTGACCGGCTGCTCGCTGGACTGATCCTTGTAGGTGATGGTCCCGCCGGTGATCTGAAGGCTGTCCACGCCGATGCTTTTCAGATAGCCCTCCGACGGGGTATCGGCCTGGCTTTCTTCTTCAGCAACAGCGGTTTCCTGCGGAGCCGTCTCAACGACCCGGGGAGCGGGAGCGTCATCGCCGGAGGAGGCTGCGGGCTCGGCCGTCAGCTCCCTGCGCGGTTCCCAGCTCGTCGTGCCGCCCGGACCGATTTCCAGGTAGATGTCGGGCTTGTCCAGCGCGATGCCCGTCACCTGGATGTTGCCGGAGATCAGGCCGCCCCAGGCAAGGCCGAACTCCACCCGTTCCGCCTTGGCGAATTCGATTCCGTCCGCGCCGGCCTCGCCGGCAAGGCCGATGTTTTCCGCAACGAGGGAGAAACCCGGAAACAGCGACAGGGAGACAGGGCCGTCGAGACGGACGCGCCAGCCGAGGCGCTTGTCCACCTGTTCCACGACCTGGCGCTTGATCTCTTCCTTGGGCAGGAACAGGGGCACCACCAGAACGATGGCCACCAGCATGAACACCAGGCTGCCCAGTCCGACCAGAAGCCGTCGCATATTCAGCGTCTCCCCTTTCGCGAATCGGCACCAATTTAGACCAATCCACGCGCAAAGATGCCCGTTGAATTTGACAAAAGCAGGAAAAGTGCCGGTTTCAGGCTCTTTTCGACGCAACCGCCGCGCCGGACTGGATCATATCACCGTTAAATAGGCTTCGATGGTAAGTATGAATACGTCCGCAGACAAGGCGCAATGCACCGGAAAACTGTCTGGTTTTTAAAGCTTTTCCCTTGAGCCAAGAGGCCGTGGCGAGGATTTGGCGATTGCCGGGATCTTGTCGCGATTTCACGAAACCTTGGTGAGGGCGAACATGTGATTGTCCCAGGAAATGCCCGGCGGACGGGCGAGAATTTCCGCGGGCGCCTCCGGATCGGAGACCAGCGACAGCGCACCGTTGCCGTCCGAGATCAGGAAACTGCCCTGGTCGATCGGCGCGACGCCGCAACCGTCCGGGATCGTCTGGGCGCCGAGGAACAAACCGCTGGAGGCCTCCCAGAACAGTGTCTGCCCGCCACGCGGCGCAGAGGTGGCGATGACATCCCCCGAAGCATTGGCGGTCACCGAGCCGATATAGTTCTGCAGACCGGAAGCGACGGTATCGGGAATGGCCGTCAGTTTCGGCGCTGCGTCCCGCGAAAACACGCCGACCAGCGGCGGTTTTTCGCTGAGCGCCCCCTCGAATTGCCCGCCGACCCAGGCCCGCCCTTCGGCGTCCAGCGCCATGTGGCGGAGCGAAAGCTGGTGCAGCGACGCATCGAGCGCATGCTGGGCGAGAATGTCGCCGTTCTCCCTGTCGATGAACGCCACCGACGGCGCCATCGTATCCAGATTGAGCTTCTCCCGGCCCTTGTCCGGATGGGTCTTGATGCCACCATTGGCGACGATCAGCGCGCGGCCATCCGGGCTGAGGAGCACGTCGTGCGGCCCGATGCCGTTGGTCTCGATCTCGCCGATCCGGCGCGTTCCGTTGCCGCTCATGTCGTAGACGCCGACCACGCCGCGTGCCGTGTCGAAGTCGTTTTCGACCGCGTAAAGCAGCCGGCCGTCTTCCGAAAAGGTGCCGTGGCCGTAAAAATGCCGGCCGGGCTCGGACGTAATCAGCTCGGGCTCGACATCCTCGAACGGCCTGACGGCCACAGCGAAGGTTCCGGGGCGCCGGGCAAAGGCGACAAAGCGCGAATTGTCGGGCGAAACCGCGATGCCGTGGCCGCGGCCGGGCAGCGAGATCTGCGCGAGCGTCTGGCCGAGATCGTCCACGATGCCGACACCGTAGTCTCCATTCGCCTTCTGATAGGCGCTGGCGAAGAGCGGCACGCCGTCTTCCGCCTGCCGGCTCAGCAGGCTTTCGGCCAGGGTCGATCCGGAAAAGAAGGGGGCGGCCGCCAGACTGCCCATCGCCGCGAGGAAGCTTCTTCTGGAAAAGGCGCGTTTCTTACCGGAGAAATGCATGTCAGTCAGTTCCTAATCGCCGTCCAGAGAGTTGAAACCACCCGCCAGCTCCAGAGCGCCCGCCAGCTCGAGCGCCATGGTATCGCGGATCGATTTGAGCGTGATGGCCAGCACCGTGACCTGGCCGTAACTGTCGCCTTCCCCGAAAGTCTGCCGCAACGGCGGCTGCAGGTTTTTCAGGAATGTCTGCGCGTTGCCGAATTCGAAATCGAGCGCGCCGAAGATCCACTGGAAGTCCTTGGGCGTCATGCCTTCCAGCTCGAGGCTGGCGACCGCATTCTGAATGCCCTTCAGCTCGCCGGACAGGAACAGGATGCTGTTGCCGGAGCGGGAAAACGGAAACCGGTTCGGTTTGGCCTTGTCCTCGGACGTTCCGAGCGCCGGCAGGACATCCTGGTCCCGGACGATGATCATGCCGGTCACCAAGGCATTGAAAATGTCTTCCATGGCTTCCTTGGACGACCTGTAGCGGTCGTTGTCCGGACCGGCCGACAGGATGACCGTCCGATAGCCGTCGGGATCTGCCCAGTCGGCGGCCAGGTCGGCGGCGATCGCAGCGAGATTCCGCGCGATCGCCTGCGCATAGCCGCAGGTGAAGTCCGCGTCGTCGCCGGGCTGGCCGAGCACGGTCGCGCTGTGCTTGTCGAACGCGATCAGTTCCATGGCCGTCAGCCCCTGAACCGCGACGCTCTTGTCCTTCAGGCTCGCGACCGAGGTCACCGACGGATCCTTGCCCGCGTAGATCTTGCGGATCTGCCGCTGTGCGATGCCGCGCGGGTCGGGCAGAAAGGCCAGACGGTTCAGCCGGTCGTTGTCGAGCAACGGACCGAATCTGAGGAAATGAACCCGGGAGAAGCTGTGCAGGGTTTCGGCATAGGCGGCTTCAAACCCGGCGACCGATTCCGGACCGGCCTCCGCACACACGGCTTCCACCGCCCCGGGCAGTTTTCCGGAGGCCCGGGCAAAATCCGCTGTAACCGGCACAACGTAATTCGATATCAGCCGTTCCAGCGGCGGATCGAAATCCGTGGCCAGCGCCGGCGAAACCGAACACACGGCAAACGCTGCCATAACCCAAAGACGCATCATAAAGACTCCAAGAACCGGATAAGAGACTGACGGTCCTCGGGCTCCAATGCAACGACGTTCTCGCGCGCCTGCGCCGCCTCGCCACCATGCCAGAGGATGGCTTCGAGGAGGTTGCGGGCCCGCCCGTCGTGCAGGAATTGGGTATGATCGTTGACCGTCTGCGTCAGGCCGATCCCCCAGAGCGGCGCCGTGCGCCATTCCTGCCCGCCCGCGTCCCCGACGGGACGGCCGTCCGCCAGGCCCTCGCCCATGTCATGCAGCAGAAGATCGGAATAGGGCCAGATCAGTTGAAAGCGGTGCGCCGGATTTTCCGCATGGCGGCTGGTCACGTATTTCGGCCTGTGGCAGGCGGGACAGCCGGCTTCGTAAAAGACCTGCTTTCCCTTCAGAACCTCGGTATCCTCGACGTCCCGGCGTACGGGCACGGCGAGATTTTCGGAATAGAACGTCACTAGATCCATGACCGGGTCCGGCGCTTCGGTCGCCCCCAGCCGGGCCTGCTCGCCATGCGGCATGGTGCGGCAGTCCGTCTGGTTTTCCGTGCAGTCGCCGTAGTTGTCCGGCTTGCCCGGCGTGCTGATGCCGATGTCGCCGGAAAACGCGGACTCCGATTGTGCGCGGATCGAAGGCTTGGACGCCTTCCAGCCGAAGCGGCCGAGGGTCAATTCTCCCGACGCCGGATCGAGCACCCGGCTGACCTTTCCCGATATGCCGTCGCCGTCGAGATCCTCCGGGTCGGCGAAGCCTTCGATGTCGGCCGGATGAACGGCCTGCAGCAGACCGAGACCGATCATCGGCGGCGCGACCCGCGGCGAAATCCGGGTGTCCGGATGCATCGGGCCGTAGCCAAGGTCCCGGATCTTGTAGATGGGCTTCTGGAGCACCACCGTTTCGCCGCCGTTCAGGGGAACCTCGATGTCTTCGTAGTCGATATCGAACCGGCCTTCGCCCGGCAGTCCGGTCACCGCGAAGGTCTGAAACTGGCCGCCATAGGTGGGTTCCGGCACGGACATGATCTTCCTGGCCGCGAGCGCCTCGCGCTGCTCCTCCGTCTGCGGCGGAACGGACAGGCGCAGGAACAGGGACACCGCTTCATCGCCTTTCCGGGGCGGCCGGCCCCGGCCGTCCTTCAGGTGACAGCCCTGACACGAGCGGGCGTTGTAAAGCGGACCGAGCCCGTCCGAGGCCTTTGTCGACGCAGGCGCCGAAGTCCAGAGCTTCTTGAAAATTCCGTTGCCGATCTTGAAGGTCTGTTCTTCTTCGAACGTGATATTGCCGTTGAACTGGGAAAAGGCGTCCCTGCTGGGCCGCCGGGTCGACGTTCCGGCGCCGCCCTGCATGGCTTCGAACGGCTCGGCCTTCAGGAAATCCGCCGGAAGTTTGAGAACATTCGCGACCTTCTTTCTGTCCTTGGCTGACAGATCGTCCCTGTGGGGGAGAGGCCCATCTGCGAATGCAGTACCGGCTGTAAGACAAACAACTAAGACGGTGCCGACTGCGGCACCCAAATTGGGGACCAGTCCCATTCCTCGCATCCTGACTGTGTTCCGCGAGCCCCAAATTCGCGGAAAAGACCGGCGCCGGGCGGCCGGAGCCGCCGGGCGCATGACTATCTTACTGGAATACGGCGCTCGGATTATCCAGGCTGTCGGATCCCTCGAAGGCAATCTCGTCGAGTTCGAGCGTCTTCACAACGCGTTCAATTGAAGCAGTCTGGTCGACCAGGGCGTCGACGGCAGCCTGAACGACGGCGTTGCCCTCGTCATTGCCTTCGCCGATCATCTGGTCGTAGGCCTCGCCCCCCTCGGCGCGCGCCTTCATGGCCTCGAAGGCCGCCAGGGAAGCATCCAGTTTGGCCTTCATTTCCTCGGCCAGGGCCGGATCTTTCGCCTCGACGAGATCCGCCAGCGAAGGGCCGGAAACGTCGTTGCCGAGCGGGCTCTTGTAGTCGCCGAAATAGACGTTCCGGATGCCGACCACATCGTTGTAGTGGGACATGTGCGTGTTGTCGGAGAAGCAGTCATGCTCTTCTTCCGGATCGTGCAGCATCAGTCCGAGCTTGATGCGCTCGCCGGCCAGCTCACCGTAGGAGAGCGAGCCCATGCCGGTCAGGATCGTCGCAAGGCCTCCGGCCTCGCCCTTGGCGGCCAGCTCTTCGCGTGCGGCCCCGTCCGGAGCCCAGGCGGCCGCCATTTCTTCCAGGTCGGAGATCAGCAGGTTGGTCGCGGCCTGCAGATACTGGATACGGCGCTCGCAGTTGCCACCGGTGCAGTTGGCCGGATCGAAATCGGTCGCCGGACGGTTGCCCGCCCCGGCGTCCGTGCCGTTGAGATCCTGACCCCAGAGCAGGAATTCGATCGCGTGATAGCCGGTCGCGACGTTTGCTTCCACTTCACCGGCTTCCTGCAGGGTATCGGCAAGCAGGGCGGGCGTAATGGCGCTGGCATCGATCGTCTCGCCGCCCACTTTCAGAGACGGATTGGCGATGACGTTGGCGGTGTAATAGGCGTTTTCCTCGGACTCTTCGCCATAGGCAGCATCGACATAGTCGATCAGGCCTTCGTCCAGCGGCCAGGCGTTCACCTTGCCTTCCCAGTCGTCGACGATGGCATTGCCGAAACGGTAGGCTTCGGTCTGCTGATAGGGGTTGCGGGCTTCGAGCCATGCAGCCCGGGCGGCCTGCAGATTGGCCTCGGTCGGTTCGGCGATGAGGGCATCGACCGCGGCTTTCAGCGTCTTGGCGCTTTCCAGGGAATCTCCGTATTTGGCCTGGGCGATGTCGCCATAGGTGGCCAGAACGTCTGCAGGCGTTGCGGCCAGACAAGGCGTTGCGAACAAGGCGGTTGCGGCCAGAAGACCAAGCTTGAAGGAATTCATTGTTCCATCCCGATTACTGCGCCGCCTGCAGATGAATTTGGACTGACTGCAGACGAAAACTGACTGAATTTCCGCGTGCCCAAAGCGCTGTACTGCCTTCGGTCAAACATTTTATGAATATCGAAGTCAAGTAAAAAATACAAAAGAAACAATAGTTTAGAACTGTTCAAAAAAGCTGACTTTGAAATGCCGGATTTAATTCCCACCTCATTGGCCTAAAGTCATCATCAACTCTTTGATGCTAAACAAAGATTGGTATAGCTATCTGGAAGGAAAGGCCCGGAGAGGCTGGACAACCGGGCAGGAGGAATGGAAGACATGCTCAACGCGCTGAAAAGCTTTGTCCGCGAACTGACCTTCGGCGACAGCGGTCAAAAGACCTTTGCCGAAGACGACAAGCGTCTGGCCGCTGCGGCTTTGTTGTTCCATCTGATCGATATCGACGGTGTCATCGAAGACAGCGAGAGCGAGAAACTCCGCCAGATCCTGCAAAAACACTATGAGCTGACGGACAAGGAAACCACGGAACTTATCGCCGCCGCCAAGCAGCGCGACGAGGAGGCCGTGGACCTTTACGGCTTCACATCCGTCCTGAAGCGGACCACGGACGAGACCGAACGCCTCGCCATTGTCGAGATGATGTGGGAGATCGTCTATGCGGACGGCCATGTCCATGAATTCGAGGACAACACGATCTGGCGGGTGGCCGAACTCCTCGGCGTCTCCACGCGCGACCGGATGACCCTCCGGCACAAGGTCGCCAAGACGGCGCCGGAAGAAGGCGAACTCGACTGACGGCCCCCGGCGGCAAGCGCTTGGTGCCATCGCCGAGCAATCGGATCAGCTTGACCCTGTCCGACTTGCCCGCATCGCCTCGAACCTGCTGACGATGGGCACGACCACCAGGATATGCAGAAAATAATAGGCGGCGACCAATCTGACGAACAGCAGGGAGCGCTCGTCGTAAAGTGTTGCACCCAGGTAGAACAATCCGAGGATCGACGTCAGAAACAGGACAACGAACGGCGCATAGAGCGAGCGCCGCCAGACCGGTCTCAACGGGCCCTTGTCCAGCCAGGGCAGCGCCAGGGGCGCGGCGAATGCCAGGAACAGAACGGCCAGCGCGCCCAGCTTGTCCGGGACCGACCGCAGGATCGCATAACCGAACAGGGCAAACCATTCCGGCAAGATCTCAAGGCCGGATTCCGGCGGCAGGCCGGCGGACCCGGCAAGCGGAGGTCCCACGAAAATCCGGGCCTTGAGAAGTTCGAGGATGCCCGGGCCGCAGGCCAGTATCGCAAACGCGACCAGACAGCATATTCCGATGATGGTGTACCGGCCGGTGTAACCTGCCTCTTGCACGGCCTTCGGGTGTCCCCTCCGGCCGGCCCAGTAGAGCTGGCGGATCTTGAACAACAGCAGGACGATCGTTAGCGACAACGCCACCGCAGCCGCCAGCACCACCGGCAAACGGCCTGTCCTCCCCTCCGCCGGAGCGGACCAGATAGGGATGAGTTCCACGCTCAGCCAGTACTCGATCTGACCGACGGGCAGCACGCCTCCCAATGTGGAAAAATAAAGCGGAACCGTCCAGAACGGCGCGACCCAGAGGGCCCAGAACCATCGATAGGGACGGATATAGGCTGTAAAAAGAAGCGGCATGAGAAAGGACAGCCAGGCCAAAGCCGCGGCTTCCGACCTGACAACACGATAGGCTGAAGCATATTCGGGAACATAAACGACAAGAAGAAAATCGAGAAACAACGAAAACACGAGAACAACAAGCAGATGAAGCCAGGCCCAGTAAAGTGTTTTCATTTTCAAGAACGATGGCTCAAACGGGAATATGCTGCCTGGATTACTGATCTCTGGTTTCCGCAATCGGACTATTAGTGTTATCCGCTAATCAACACAATATGTTGACGCTGGAATGACCGGATTGCGGTTAAGGGCTCGATTTTTGTGCGCGCCTGCAGCATATTATCAATATGCTTTTTCGAACCGATCCTGCGAGAAACTGTCCGAAGGTTCTGGTCATTCTGCACCAGGAGCATTCCTCACCCGGCCGCGTCGGCTTCGAGCTGGTGAAGCGCGGCTTTGCGCTCGACATCCGAAAGCCCCGTTTCGGCGACACACTGCCGGACACAATGGAAGGCCACGCCGGCGCGGTGATTTTCGGCGGCCCGATGAGCGCGAACGACCCGGAAGCCTTCGTTCACAGGGAGATCGACTGGATCAAGGTGCCCCTGAAGGACCAGAAACCCTTTCTCGGTATCTGCCTGGGCGCGCAGATGATGGTCAAGCATCTGGGTGGCGATGTCACCGGTCATCAGGAGAGCCTGGTCGAGATCGGCTACTACCCGCTGTGTCCGACCGCTGCCGGCAAGGCGCTGATGGACTGGCCGAAAAAGGTCTATCAGTGGCACCGCGAAGGTTTCGACCTGCCGAAGGGGGCCGAACTCCTCGCCGGCGGGCCGACCTATCCGAACCAGGCCATCCGCGTCGGCCCCTGCGCCTACGGCATTCAGTTTCATCCGGAACTCACCCACCAGATGATGGTGCGCTGGACCACCAAGGGCGCGCCGCGCATGGAACTGCCCGGTGCCCAGCAGCGCCGCGACCATTTCGCCGGCCGCTTCGTCTACGACCCGTCCGTCAGGAAATGGCTCGACCGCTTCCTCGATCTGTGGATCGGCACCGCGGAAGCCCCGGTACAGCACGGATTGATGAAAGCCGCGGAATAGCACGTCCTTTCATGGCCCGACTCTCGCTTCCTTTCAGCGAGAGCGTCTGCCGCCCTGCCCAGAGGTTTCCGGATGACCGTCTTCGTCGCCCTGTTGCGCGCCGTCAATGTCGGCGGAACCGGCAAACTGCCCATGGCGGAGCTGCGAGCCCTGGCCGAGAAGGAAGGCTTTACAGATGCCGCGACCTACATCCAGAGCGGCAATCTGGTCTTCCGGAGTACGCTGAGCCGGGCGGACGTGCAGGCCAGGCTGGAAACCGCGTTGAGCCGATATTTCGGCAAACCGCAGACCGTTCTCCTGCGGACGGCCGACGAACTCGAGGATCTTTGCGCCCGGAGCCCCTTTCCGGATGCTGCCCCCAACCGGATCCTGATCACCTTCCTGTCCGAGCCCGCCCCGGCGGGTGCACTGGAGGATATGGTCGCTCCGGACGGCGAACAGGCAGAGATCCTGGGCAGCGAAATCGCCGTTCACTATCCGAACGGCCAGGGGCGTTCGAAACTGAAACTGCCGGCACTGAAACCGGGCACTGTACGCAACCTCAACACGGTCCGGAAACTCTTGGAGATGGCGCGGGAGCGCTCCTGAGGCAGACTATGGAACGCCCCGATATCCTCATTCGCAGCGCCCGGTCGAATGAAACGGAACTCCTGGCCCGGATAGGCCTGGAAGCCTGGTTGGGCGGCATCGCGCCGCTGGTCCCGGACGCGGTTCACCGGGATGTTCTTCGCGACAACCCGTTTCTTCCCTTCTTGAAAACACTCGGACCGGCGGTCCTTGTCGGCGAAATCGGCGATGAACCGGCCGGCATAGGCGCATGCGAAAAAGCCGACAACACCATTTCCGATATCTGGGTCGCACCCGCTTTCGGAGGCCGTGGTGTTGGCTCTGCCCTGATCCGAGCTCTGGAACGGGAGATTCTCGGCCGCGGACATACAATCGCACGCATTCAAGTGGCTGCACTCAACGCCCGCGCTTTCAGCCTTTACCGTCACCTCGGTTACCTTGAGGATTGGCGGCAAGTCTGTTTCGATCCGATCTTGAAGGTGGAGCTTGAGAAGGTCGGGTTGTCAAAGCGGCTTCGGCCGTGACCAACAGAATTCCGGCGTTTCTGACGGGCTGAATTCAAAAAAGTAGACGGGTGGTCCCCTGTTGTCATCCCCGCAGAAACGGGGACCCGGGAGACTTCACCCTCCGCATCCAATACGCCAGCGCCCGGGAGTCCTAGGTCCCGGGTCTCCGCTGCGCTACGCCCGGGATGACAAAGTAAAGTGTGCGGCTACGCTTCACTTGTCGGGAATGGCTCTCGAAAAGAGAACAAACCCTCTAACAACGCCGCCTGGGGGTGAACCCAGGCAACCTTTCAGCTCAGCTCTCGAACACCACCAGCAGATCCTTGGCGTCGATCTGCGATCCCGGGCTCACCAGGACTTCCTTGACCTTGCCGTCGCGTTCCGCGTGCAGAGCGGTTTCCATCTTCATCGCCTCGATGGAAACCAGCACGTCGCCCGCCGTGACCTCCTGGCCGGCGGCAACCGCGACGGTTGAGATCACGCCAGGCATCGGTGCGCCGACATGGGCGGCATTGCCGTCTTCCGCCTTGCGCATGGCCGCAGCCCCGGAGGCGCCATGCGCCCGGTCCGGAACCTTGACGTTGCGCGGCTGGCCGTTGAGTTCGAAGAACACTTTCTTCTCGCCCTTCTCATCGGTCTCGCCGATCGCCTGGCAGCGCACCACCAGCGTCTTGCCCGGTTCGAGGTCGACAAGGATCTCGTCCGCCGGCTCCAGACCGTAGAAATAAACCGGAGTCGGCAGCACCGAAGTCGGGCCGTATTGCTGAAAGGCCTTGTCGAAATCGGTGAAGACCTTCGGATACATCAGGTAGGAAGCGAGTTCCGTATCGCTGATCTCGTGGCCGGCTTTGTCCGCCGCCGCCTTGCGTTCCGCATCCAGATCGGCGTCCTTCAGGAGAGAGCCCGGGCGAACCGTGATCGGTTCCGTGCCTTTCAGCACCTTCTTCTGCAGCGCTTCGGGCCAGCCGCCCGGCGACTGGCCGAGATCGCCATGCAGCATGTTCACGACACTGTCCGGGAAGGCCACATCCTTGGCCGGATCCTCGACTTCACGGACGGACAGGCCCTGGCTGACCATCATCAGCGCCATATCGCCGACCACCTTGGAGGACGGCGTGACCTTGACGATGTCGCCGAACATCATGTTGACGTCGGCATAGGCCTGCGCGACCTCGTGCCAGCGGGTTTCGAGACCCAGCGAACGCGCCTGTTCCTTGAGGTTGGTGAACTGGCCGCCGGGCATTTCGTGCAGGTAGACTTCCGACGCGCCGAAGCGCAGATCGCTTTCGAAGGCCCGGTACTGGGTGCGCACGGCCTCCCAATAGAAGGAGATCTGCCGGATGGTCTTCGCATCGAGGCCGGTTTCCCGCTCGCTGCCACGCAGGGCCTCCACGATGGAGCCGAGACACGGTTGGGAGGTGAGCCCGGAAAGCGCATCCATCGCCGCATCGACTGCATCCGCTCCGGCCTCCACGGCCGCCAGCACGCTCGCTGCCGCAATGCCCGACGTGTCGTGCGTGTGAAAGTGGATCGGCAGGTCGACTTCCTGCTTCAGCGTTTTGACCAGGATCTTCGCGGCTTCGGGCTTCAGGAGACCGGCCATGTCCTTGATGCCGAGGATATGCGCCCCCGCAGCTTCCAGTTCCTTCGCAAGGCCGACATAGTATTTCAGGTCGTATTTCGGCCGGGCGCTGTCCAGCATGTCGCCCGTATAGCAGAGCACACCCTCGCACAGCTTGCCGGCTTCCTGAACCGCGTCCATGGACACCCGCATGTTTTCCACCCAGTTCAGGCAGTCGAACACGCGGAACAGGTCAATGCCGTTCTCGGCCGCCTGGGCAACGAAGAACTTGACCACATTGTCCGGATAATTGGTGTAGCCGACGCCGTTGGAGCCACGCAGCAGCATCTGCAGCAGGATATTCGGCGCTTTTTCCCGGATATGATGCAGCCGCTCCCACGGGCTTTCGGTCAGGAAGCGCATGGCGACGTCGAAGGTTGCGCCGCCCCAGCATTCCAGCGAGAACAGGGCCGGCAGTCCGGCGGCATAGGCGTCGGCGATGCTGACGATGTCATGGCTGCGCATGCGGGTGGCGAGCAGTGACTGGTGCGCGTCGCGCATAGTGGTGTCGGTGACGAGCGCCCGCTTCTGGTTCTTCATCCAGGCCGCGAAGCCCTTCGGCCCGAGTTCGTCGAGGAGCTGGCGCGTGCCGGACGGCTTGATGTCGCCGAAATCCGGCACCACCGGCGCCGCCACATCCTTCGGCGGGCGCACCCGGTTCTTGGTCTCCGGATGACCATTGACGGAGACATCCGCGATATAGGTCAGAAGCTTGGTGGCCCGATCCTGCCGCCGTGTCTGCCGGAAGAGTTCCGGCGTCTCGTCGATGAACCGGGTCGTGTAGTCGTTGGCCTTGAAATCCGGGTGGGTGATGATGTTTTCCAGAAACACCAGATTGGTCGCAACTCCGCGGATACGGAATTCGCGCAGGGCCCGGTCCATGCGCTTGCGCGCGTCCTCCGCCGTCGGCGCCCAGGCGGTGACCTTTTCCAGAAGCGGATCGTAGAACCTTGTGATCACCGCGCCGGAATAGGCGGTGCCGCCGTCGAGACGGATGCCGAAGCCGGTCGCGCCGCGATAGGCGGTGATGCGCCCGTAATCCGGAATGAAATTCTGCTCCGGATCTTCCGTGGTGATCCGGCATTGCAGGGCGTTGCCGTTGAGACGGATATCCTGCTGCGCCGGCACGCCGCTTTCCGGCGTCCCGATCCGGGCCCCTTCGCAGATCTTGATCTGGGCCTGGACGATGTCGATCCCGGTGACTTCCTCCGTCACCGTGTGTTCCACCTGGACACGCGGATTGACCTCGATGAAGTAGATCTCGCCCGTATCCGCATCCATCAGGAACTCGACCGTCCCGGCCCCGCGGTAATTCACGGCTTGGCCGATCTTCAGGCCGTATTCGCACAGTTCCGCGCGCTTCGCCTCGTCGAGATAGGGCGCCGGCGCCCGCTCCACGACCTTCTGGTGGCGGCGCTGGATGGAGCAGTCGCGCTCGAACAGATGGACGAGGCCGCCCTGGCCGTCGCCAAGGATCTGCACTTCCACGTGGCGGGCGCGCTCGACCAGTTTTTCCAGGTAGATCTCGTCCTTACCGAAGGCCGCCTTGGCTTCGCGCTTGGCCGCGAGGACTTCCTTCGCCAGCGTGGCTTCGTCGGGGATCACGCGCATGCCGCGCCCGCCGCCGCCCCAGGAGGCCTTCAGCATCACCGGATAGCCGATCTCGCCGGCCAGCCGCTTGATGTCGTCCATCTCGTCGGGGAGCGGATCCGTTGCCGGCATGACCGGCACCCCGGCCTCGATTGCCAGGTTGCGCGCGGCCACCTTGTTGCCGAGCCGGCGCATGGTCTCCGATTTCGGCCCGATGAAGATGATGCCCGCTTCCTCGCAGGCATCCACGAATTCGGGGCTTTCCGACAAGAGGCCGTAGCCCGGGTGGATCGCATCGGCCCCTGCATGTCTGGCAACTCTGATAATCTCGTCGATGGCGAGATACGCCTCGATCGGCCCGAGCCCCTTGCCGACCTGATAGGCTTCGTCCGCCTTGAACCGGTGCAGCGCCAGCTTGTCCTGCTCGGCGTAGATCGCAACGGTCTTCAGACCGAGCTCGTTGGCCGCCCGGAACACCCGGATCGCGATTTCGGACCTGTTCGCAACGAGAATTTTTGTTATCGCCAAACGCCCTCTCCCCTTGTTTTCGGCAAAAACGAAGCCTGTTTCGGCAAGATTTCTACTTTGGTCGGATCCGCTTGAAAAGGGGCGGAGCCCATGTCCCATTTTTCGCTGGGAAAATATTTTTGCGCCTGCACCGGTAACCCACGGAAACTCAATGCTAATCGAGTTAAGCTCCCGCCGCCACGCCGTTTTCGAAAAATTTGCAGCGCAGCATAAATCGGGATCGGAGGTCCCGATCAGACGCCCCCGAAACGCCCTGCAAAGAGCCTGGTTCATTTCAGGACGGTTTTCCGGTCCCGCCACGGCCGGTCCCGCCAGACCCGGTCTGGAGCAGAAATCCGGCAGGCTCCAATGAGACCGCACCCTACTACATCTTGTGAGAACAAACTGAAAACAGCGTGGAATCAGCGATTCGTCCGGGATTCGTTCTCCCTGTGTCCAAAGGTAAACGGCTGACCCCTCCGTGCTGCGGATGCAATTATCCGAAAATTAACGATTGACAGAGTTTCGGCGCCATCGGACCGCAAATCACCCGCGCGACTCAAACCTTTGGCCAGATTCACGATTTCGTGGTCCGATACGGTCATGAAACCATATGTCGTAGGGAACAAATCCTGAATCACGCAGAGTCAGCGATTCGGTTCCGGTTTGTTCCAGAGTCGTTCTCCACAGAATATTTGACCGTCGGAAAAACACCGCCCGCTCCGGAAAAGAAACGGGACACATGGCTCTTGCCTGTGTTAGACACCCCGCACCAGATATAGGCCATGCGCCTTCAGGGTCGGGCCCCGTCGATCCGGATCCCGGCCCCAGAGCGAGATGAGCTGAGCAAACCGATCACACCGATTTCCATGCCCCGTCCTCAAACCTTGCCGCTGCCGCCGTCAGCCCGGTCCCGTACAGTTACGGCCGTTCTCGGTCCGACCAATACCGGGAAAACCCATCTCGCCATCGAGCGCATGCTGGCACAGCCGTCCGGCCTGATCGGGCTGCCGCTGCGTCTGCTGGCGCGCGAGGTCTACGGCAGGGTCGCCGAACGCGCCGGACCGGACGCCGTCGCGCTGATCACCGGCGAGGAAAAGATCGTCCCGAAGTCGCCGCGCTTCTGGGTCTCGACGGTCGAGGCGATGCCGCTCGATCTGAACACGGAATTCGTCGCTATCGACGAGGTGCAACTCGCCGGCAATCTGGACCGGGGCCATGTCTTTACCGACCGGATCCTGAACCTGCGCGGCAGATCGGAAACCCTGCTTCTGGGCGCCGCCACCGTGCGCCCGCTGCTGGAAAAGCTGGTTCCGGGGCTGAACGTGGTCACCCGCCCGCGCATGTCCATCCTGGAATATGCCGGCTCGAAAAAGGTCTCCCGGCTGCCGTCGCGCTCCGCTGTGGTCGCGTTTTCCTCCGACGAGGTCTATTCGATCGCCGAACTGATCCGCCGCCAGCGCGGCGGGGCGGCCGTCGTGCTGGGCTCGCTGAGCCCGCGCACCCGCAACGCCCAGGTGGAGCTCTTCCAGAACGGCGACGTCGATCATCTCGTCGCCACCGATGCCATTGGCATGGGCCTGAACCTCGATGTCCAGCACATCGCCTTTGCCGGCAACCGCAAATATGACGGTTACCAGTACCGCCAGCTCACCGCAGCGGAGATGGGCCAGATCGCCGGACGCGCCGGGCGTCATACCAGGGATGGCACCTTCGGCGTCACGGGCCGCGTCGACCCGCTGGACGACAGCCTGATCGAACAGATCGAAAGTCACCACTTCGACAGCCTGAAAGTGCTGCAATGGCGCAACAGTGCGCTGGATTTTTCATCCGCCGCCACGTTGCGCGCAAGCCTGGACGAAGTCCCGAAAGAGGACGGGCTCGCGCGCGCGCCCACGGGCGACGACATCATCGCGCTTGAACATTTATTGCGCGATCCGGCAATATCCGGAATGGCGAGAGGGGAAAAACCGGTCGAATTGTTATGGGATGTGTGCCAGATCCCCGACTATCGTAAGATCGCGCCGGCGAACCACGCCGAGCTGCTGAACACGATTTACACGCATTTGATGCAGGACAAGGCCATTGCCGACGATTGGTTTACACGTCAATTGGCCTTCGCAGACCGCACAGATGGTGATATCGACACTCTCGCAAACCGGATTGCTCACATCCGGACCTGGACTTATGTCGCCAATCGCCCCGACTGGCTGGCCGACCCGGCCCATTGGCAGGGCGAAACACGCGGCATTGAAGACAAACTGTCTGACGCCCTTCACGAGCGCCTCACTCAGCGTTTCGTGGATAGGCGTACAAGTGTATTGATGCGACGTTTGAGAGAGAACGCAATGCTGGAAGCGGAAATTACATCGAGCGGCGATGTGCTCGTGGAAGGTCAGCACATCGGGAATCTGCTTGGCTTCCGGTTTGCCCCAGATGCGGCGGCCGAAGGACCGGACGGCAAGACCGTCCGCGCCGCCGCGCAGAAGGCTCTGACGACCGAAATCGAATCCCGGGCCGAAAAGCTGGGCAAGTCCGAGAACAGCGACTTCGTTCTCGCTTCGGACGGCACGATCCGCTGGCGCGGCGAACCGGTCGCCAAGCTGGCCGCCGGGGAAGACGTGCTGGCACCCTCGGTGCTGCTTCTGGCCGACGAACATCTGACCGGCCCGGCCCGTGACACCGTCCAGGGCCGCATCGACCTCTGGATCAAGGCGCAGGTCGACACGCTCCTGAAACCGCTGACCGACCTGAAATCCGGCGAGGGCCTGGAAGGCCTGGCGCGCGGCATCGCCTTCCGCATCGTCGAAGGCCTCGGCATTCTGGAGCGCCAGGAAGCCGCCGACGAAATCCGCCAGCTCGACCAGGACATGCGCGCATCGCTCCGCAAACACGGGGTCCGCTTCGGCGCCTATACGGTTTTCGTGCCCGCGCTCCTGAAGCCGGCGCCGAGCCAGCTTCTCGCCCAGCTCTGGGCACTCAAGCACGGTTCGCTTGACATGAACGGCATGGCCGAACTGCCGCAGCTTTCCGCTTCCGGCCGCACCTCCATTCCGGTTGATGAAACCATCGACAAGGCGCTCTACAAGGTTGTCGGTTTCCGCGTCTGCGGCCCGAGAGCCGTGCGCGTCGATATTCTGGAACGTCTCGCCGACCTCATCCGGCCGCTGATTGCCTGGAAACCGCTCGATGCGGAGGTCAGCCCGCCGGAAGGCGCCATCGCCCAGGGCGGCGGCTTCACCGTCACCGTGGCCATGACCTCCCTGCTCGGCTGCGCCGGCGAGGATTTTTCCGCCGTCCTGAAATCGCTCGGTTACCGGGTCGAGACAAAGGAAGTCCAGCGCCCCGTCGGGGCGAAGCCGGCACCCGAACAGGCATCCGAGACCCCTGCGGAAGCAACCGCCGAAACCGCTCGGGAGGTTCCGGAAACGGCATCGGCCGAAGAACCGGCAACTGCCGAGGAACCGGCGACGGCAACCGCCGAACCGGCCGCCGAAGAGGCTGCCCCCGCAGTCGCCGAGCCGGTCGCCGCGGAAGCCGCACCGGAAACGGTTGCAGAAACAGCTGCCGAGCCGGAAGGCGAAACGGCCACGCTGGAAGCCGCTCCCGCAGAGGAGATCGCCGCACCGGCTGAAGCCGCGGCCGAAACCACGATTGAAACGCCGGTCGAAGCTCTGGCGGAAACGCCTGCCGAAACCGCGGCAGGTGAAGGATCGGCCGAAGCCGAAGCCGGCGACGTCGAAATGGAAACGGTTACCATCGAGATCTGGCGGCCGGGCAGGCATGACCGGCGTCCGCGCGGCCGGCCCGATCAGCGCCGCGGCGGCGACCGCAAGGGCCAGGGTCAAAAGGGCGGCCAAGCTCAGGGCGAGAAACGGCACGGCAAGGGCGGCGGCAAAGGCGGACCCAACCGCAACCGTGGGGGCCAGCCGGGTGGCCAGAGGGGCTTTGACGGCGGCAACCGCCGCGACAAGGCGCCGAAGGACAAACCGATCGATCCGAATTCGCCCTTTGCGGCCCTTATGGCCCTCAAGGCGGATATGGACAGCAAGGACAAAAAGTAATTCCCGAACCCGACCCACAAGCTGCCGGCAGCAGCCTGCGCATAGACAAGTGGCTCTGGTACGCCAGGGTCACCAAGTCCCGGTCTTTGGCCCAGAAACTGGCCACCTCCGGACATGTCAGGGTCAACAAGGACAAGATCGCCTCCGCCAGCAAGACGATCCGGACCGGCGATGTCCTCACGATCGCGCTGGACCGCCGGATCCTCGTTCTCAAGGTCGCGGCCCTCGGATCGCGGCGCGGGCCTTACGAGGAGGCCCGCAAGCTTTACGAGGATCTGTCTCCTCCTCCCCCGCCGAAGCAGGAATCGCCGCCTGCCCCGCCGGGACAACGCGAGGCGGGCGCGGGCCGCCCGACCAAGCGGGACCGGCGCAAGCTCGACGAGTTTCGGGGCGACAGCTGAAGCAAATACCCGCGTCCCGGCAGATGCCTTTTGCCGAATAGCTTCAAAAGGGAATAACTTTCTCCTATCGCCCCTGATTGCGTCATCCTGAGCGCTTGCGAATATGTGACAAAAACGATACCCAACAGCGGCAAGACAAATTAACGCTGCGGCTCCGTTCGGGAGCAGGCCAAGCGATGACTGCCGCACCGGAACCGGGAGGACGAAGCGCCTTCCCGCCGGGACCGGCACCGAATGAGGATAACGATGACCTACGTCGTCACGGACAATTGCATCAAATGCAAATACACCGACTGTGTCGAAGTCTGCCCCGTGGATTGCTTCTATGAAGGCGAGAACATGCTCGTCATCAATCCGGACGAATGCATCGATTGCGGTGTCTGCGAGCCGGAATGCCCGGCCGAAGCCATTCTTCCGGACACCGAACCCGGCCTGGAAAAATGGATCGAACTGAACGCCGAATACTCCGAAAAATGGCCGAACATTACAGAGAAGAAAGATGCTCTGCCCGAGGCGGAAGAGTTTGACGGCAAAGAAAATAAACTCGAGCAGTATTTCTCCACGAAACCGGCCGAGTGATTCGCTGATTTCTTGATGCGGCAGACTGCCGCAAGCATTTTGAACGTCTGGTCAAACTGCGATTCTGCGAGAATTTTCAGGCACCTGCATGGCCCGGCCAGGCGGGAGCCGTGTGGCGTTCGCGCCTCTGCAAAGCACAACACTTTAATTTTCCACAAAAGTGTGTTATATATACCAGATAGTCGCCAACCACGAGAACAACCCCCAAAACGGAGTCTTTGAAATCTGTCCCGGGCCTGACGATACCGGACAGAGCAAGCTCCCGGCAGCTCATATGACTGAACAAGGTTCTAGAGTGTAATTTGACGACTGACCAGCCCTGACACGCCGCACGTCCACAGGCGTTCCATATCGGATCGCTCGACGGGGCACGTGTCACAAAAGAACAGGGGACCGCACCGCGGTCCGTCACCGGTCCGGGAGGACCGACAACTGCGCAGGAGAGAATACGAGCATGGCAACGAACACCAAAAAGACCGCGCAGCGTCAAGGTTTCAAAACTGGCGAATATATCGTTTACCCGGCCCACGGCGTCGGTCAGATCACCGCCATTGAAGAACAGAACGTTGCTGGTCACTCTTTGGAGTTGCTCGTCATCGTTTTTGAACAGGACAAGATGACCCTTCGTGTCCCGGTCGCCAAGATCGCATCCGTCGGCATGCGCAAGCTGGGCGATCCGGCAGCGGTCAAGAAAGCGCTCGAAACCGTCCGCGGCCGTCCGCGCGTCAAGCGGACAATGTGGAGCCGCCGTGCGCAGGAATACGAAGCAAAGATCAATTCCGGCGATCTGATCGCGATCTCCGAAGTTGTCCGAGATCTGTACCGGTCCGAAAGCCAGCCGGAACAGTCCTATTCCGAACGTCAGCTCTATGAAGCTGCCCTCGACCGCATGGCCCGCGAAATCGCAGCCGTGAACAAGTGTTCGGAAACCGAGGCGGTCAAGCAGATCGAACAGAACCTTGCCAAGTCCCCGAGCCGCTTGAAGGCAGCCGCTGAAGCCGCCGAAACGGACGATGAGGATGACGGCAAGGAAGAAGCCGCCTGATAACACAGCGGTTTTCTCGTTGAAAGAATGGTGCAGGGTCCGGAGAAATCCGGACCCTTTTCCGTTTCAGGGAACGTTTTCGCCCCCGATCCGCATGCACTTCACGCGAAAGTGTGCAATTTCTGCCCCAATGGCGGCGAGAAGTGATCTAACCTAGGCCTTGATACGTATTTCCCCCGATAACGCATCGGAGTGTCGGTCATGTCCTTGAGTGAAAAACGGCAGCTGGTCCAGGCCGCAATGAAAGCGCCTTACCTCACCCGCGAAGAGGAACTGGACCTTGCGATCCGATGGCGGGACCATCGGGACGAAAAGGCGCTCGAAAAACTGTCCCTGTCGCACATGCGGCTGGTGATCGCGGTAGCCTCGCGCTTCCGGAATTTCGGCCTGTCGCTCGGCGATCTGATCCAGGAAGGCCATGTCGGGCTGCTTGAGGCCGCGGCCCGGTTCGAGCCGGAACGGGAAGTGCGCTTCTCCACCTACGCCACCTGGTGGATCCGGGCCTCGATCCAGGACTACATCCTGCGCAACTGGTCGATCGTCCGTGGCGGCACCTCCTCCTCCCAGAAGGCACTGTTCTTCAATCTGCGCCGGCTGCGCGCCAAGCTCTCCAACAACCAGACCCCGCTCACCGACAGCGAGCTGCACCGCAAGATCGCCGACGCCATCGGCGTCAAGCAATCCGATGTGGCGCTGATGAACGCCCGCCTTTCCGGGCCGGACACGTCGCTCAACGCACCGGTGACCGACAGCGACGGCTCCAGCGCCGACCGGCAGGACTTCCTGGTTTCCGAAGCCCCTCTGCCCGACGAGATCGTCACCGGCAACATCGACGCGGAGCGCCGCCACCAATGGCTCTCCTCCGCACTGCAGGTGCTGAGCGAGCGGGAGCTCAGGATCGTCCGCGAACGGCGCCTGTCGGAAGATGGCGCCACGCTGGAATCGCTCGGCGAGAAGCTCGGCATTTCCAAGGAGCGCGTCCGCCAGATCGAAAGCCGCGCCATGGAAAAGCTCAAATCGGCGCTGCTTGCCGAACAACCGGACCAGGCGGTCTATAGCAGCGCCTATTGAGGCAGATCCTCACCCTCTTGAAGTCACCCGGACGATCGCGAGGAAGTTTCCAGGCTCCTGCTGGGTAGCTTCGACGACGATGTTCACCGGAGCACAGCCAGACTCTGTTCTCTGCCCCGTCCCGAACTTGATCCGGGACCTCCCAAGCCGTGTTGCGGCGGGGTCCCGGATCAAGTCCGGGACGGCACAGTGATGGCGCTGTCTTCAGGTTCACGCGAAAACACGGTCGATGACATTCGCTTCGGTTTCCCGCCGACTAGATCAACTCTTGGAATGCTCGAACATCTTGTCTGCGTTCACTTGAACGCAGGATGTTAGTCCACAACCAGTTTCACCGCCGTGCCCGTCCGGATCGCCTTGTCCGGTTCCAGATCGTTCAGGATCGAGAAGAATTCCAGGCGCCGTGACGGCTCGACGCCGCTCATGCCAATGGCGAGCTTGCGCGGCGTGTCGCCGGGCTTGGACTTGACCACCTTGATCCTGAGCGAGCGCAGCCGCGCCCGCTCGGTCGGCGTCAGCTGGGTGAAGCTCTCGATCGTTTCGCGGAAGTCCCTGTCGAATGTGTCGCTCGGCGTCCGGCTGGCGAAGATGAACCGGTAGCCGGTCTTGCCGATGCGCAGCACCGCGATCCTGAACGACCAGCCCTGCGTGATCGCCGCGCCGGTGACCCCGGGCAGCCCGTTGATCGTGGTTTGCCGGACGCTTTCCGGCAGCAGGCCGTTGATCCAGCCGGATTCCATGTAGTCGACCAGGCTCGAGTAGCTGCTGACATCCGCGCCGTCGAAGCGGATCGCGGTGCCGTCGCCATTGCTGGCAAGCACCGCTTCCGGCGAGTTTTCCAGGATATAGCCCGAAGGCACGGTGAAGCTGATGCCGAGCGCCTTGTGCAGGAACGACCGGCCGCGGACGAAGCCTTCCAGCGGATCGTCGCCGAAGAGCATGCCGTTGATCTGGCCGAGATACCGGTCGCGGTCCCGCTCGCCGATGCCCGGCGCGCCGATCTGCCGGGCGGCACGCACGGCAATCTGCAGGCGTTCCGGCGTCGACGGGTGCGAGGACAGGAAGTCCGGCGCGGACGAGCCCGACTTGTCCGCCGACTGATAGCGCGCGAAAGCCGCCATCGACCTCAGGAACCGTGCCGCCGCGTAGGGATCGAACCCGGCCTTTGCCAGCGTCTTCACGCCGATGGCGTCGGCTTCCAGTTCCTGCACCTGGCTGAACCGGGCGAAGGACAGCTGGGAAGAAATGATCGCCTTGCGCGCCTCTTCGGAATCCTGGACCACGTCGGTCAGGATTTTGTTGGCGAGTTGTTTGGCTTCCGCGCGCTGCTGGCGCTTGATCGCGTGATTGGCGGTCACATGCGCCATTTCATGCGCCAGAACGGCCGCGACTTCCGACGTGTCGTTGGCGAGCGCCAGCAGGCCGCGGGTGACATAGAGATAGCCGCCGGGCAGCGCGAAGGCGTTGATCGCCGGGGAATTCAGGATGGTGATCTTGTAGCTCTGCGACGGATCTTCCGAAGCCGCCACCAGGCGGCCGACGACGCTGGCAACGGCACGCTCCGCACCCGGATCGTTATAGACGCCGCCATAGGTGGCGACGACGCGCGGGTGCTCGCGTTCGCCGATATCGTTGGCCAGATTGGGGCGCAGCGTTCCCGGCGCGACGGTGCCGGGCGTCGGGCCGTCGCCGAGGAGCTGGCAGGATGCGACGAGCAGCGCC